>Ga0228711_1003250_pt1 | contig 25208 bp, 13 predicted proteins | sample MedpolnodulmetaG_2_FD_177996 | JGI IMG/M metagenome (GOLD analysis project Ga0228711, IMG submission 177996) | Root nodule microbial communities from Medicago polymorpha collected in Santa Monica, California, United States - brown nodules | ecosystem: Host-associated > Plants > Roots > Nodule... | reverse complement strand
AAAAAAAAGAGACAAAAAAAAAAACATTTACAAGATATAAATACTAAATAGTTCTAGCAGTCAACATAAATATATTGCAAATAAACACTTGGGATCAAAAGATAATAAATCTCCCGTATAAATATTTTTTCAGAAGGAATAAAAGAGGCCATATTTCAAACATCAAAGCATTATCATTTCTCTCTTTCCAATTGTTCTACATAAATAATTCTAACTAAATAAAACTAATTCACCTAAAGGAACTAGTCTGAAATAAGAAATGATAATACTATGTTCAATTTCAAAGATTCACATCAATCAAATGGTAATTGAAAAGTATGTATTAATGAACATCTTGATGTCGATATTGAACAAAAAGGCGAAGTTCGGTGAAAAAACCATCCTAGAACTAGAAGCAGCAAGATGAATCTATATGAAATATCAATGAAAAATCCAGTCAGTGCTGATGAAAGTGGCTTTACAAACCTTGTCAAGGTACTGGGCCAAATATCTTGGAGAACCACGCATAATCCTTATGAGAGTCAACAAGGATACCATGTGGACAGGTGAATCAGATGCCGTTGACCAAATTTGGCTTTCGATCACTGTCAAAAAGCCTGGTATATCAGCCATAGCTAAACTTGGAAGGAGAACCTCCACCAAAGTCTGTTTAATAGAAAAAGATGCAGGTGGAATTTCTATCAATGACTTGGAAGACGGGCCACTCAACTCTACTTGGAAAAAAATATCTCCAATTAGACGAGGAATCTCAGAGACCATGCATTCTTTCCACGTGCTCTCCATGCCTTCTGCAAGGAGCTCAGCAGCAGTGGAGCTGTACTTCTCGTTCATGGACATAGCCAACTTCATTAATGGATGAACAACTAATGTGGAAAGCCTAGGTTTTACAAGACTAGGATACCAGATAGCCAGTGCAGCAGCAACAATAATGTGAGATGTCATTGCATCTTGACTTGTTCCACCAACACAAGAAATCCAATCTTGCACTTCATATGATTCTAGCCAAGTCAGTATCTTGGATTCCTCGTCTTGGGACATTACTTGATTTTCTGCCTTAGGAGATATCCTTTCTACCATCACATCTCCCAGATGTTTGTCTCTACTTCCAGTTTGGGAGATTGTATTAATTGACTCACTAGGTTTTGAATTGCATAGAGGTAGAGGAATAGCATGAGAGGCAGCACAGTGAAATATAGAGCGTGCAGCCATACGTACATGCTCACTTTCATCTTGCCAAAAAGCCACCAAGAGCTGTAAAAAGAGGATAGCTTTCAGCACTTGATATCAATCAACTAGCAAATGGTTTAACACACAATTCACGAACACTATAAACTAACCATAATATAACAAACTAAAATAGAGTCCAGCATCTGCATTAATCACTCTGATGAAGATGATGATAATAATAATAACATCCTATGGAACAATAAAATATTTTTTATTTTATTTTTACAATATCTTATGCGGCAGCAAATAGTATGGACTAGACTTCCAAATTTGAAGCTATTTCAGACACTCGGGAAACACAGACAAGGCTCCTAAAAAATTAGCTTGTCTCAAAGCATTAAATTAAGAGTTAATAGACATTGACCCTTAATTTTCTTCAGAGTGCATCATGATCTTAACCTACTAAAATTTAAAAGCAAATGTCTCTTTAAAGGAGCCTTTTCATGAAATGAGTGTTTCTCCTTGGTTTAAACTATCCTACAGTGCCCACCCCTCCAAACTGCATTTTTATTTATTTTTTGGGGACTTTGTTAGCGTAGTGTTGCATTTTTTATGGGGAGGGGAGAAGAATTGTTAATCGTGCCACCTAGTTGTACAACAAAGTACTACCTGACTATACCAGTACTTCGCACGTACAACAACCAAATCTTTTTCCCATGAGGATACATATATGATATTACTTTTGAAATAATCATGCTTCATAATTATTGGCATCAACTACCACACTCAACTTGGCCAAATAACATTTTTCCTTTGAATTATGTCTAAACTATTTTTTTCAGTAGTTTCTCTTTTCCTCTTTGAGAAATGAAATAAAATGACACTTGCAACACTACCAAGAAAACTTGTCTTGCAAGAAAGGGGAATTGAATAAAAAAGCAAGATTGGTGAACAGATATCAGAAAATAAATAATCTGATTTTAAAGGCACAGAAAATCACTATTATACACCAAGGTCTTAAATCAAGCAACAAGTCTCTAGTAAAGTGAAATGATGTGTGTAGACCCAACCACAGCATGGAAAACAATCAGACTAAAAAAAAACATAAATATGGTTAGTCATAAAGAACCAGTTTTCTTATTATTACTAAAATTATGAAAGTAGGGAAATAGCTAGAAACAAAAAATATCTTGAACTACATTTGGTTGGTCGAAATCAACTCAGAACAGTGGACGGCAGAGCAGTATGACGGAACCCAGCCTATCATATCTTCCCCTCAAGCTCCCAAATAACATTATGTGTGAAATAAATTTGGACTGAAATTACAAAATAACAGCTTTTTTTGAAGATTATAACCTGTAACGAAGGTGGCTTCATATCTGGAAAATTTTCCATGAAATTCCGGGTATAGAATGCTGCTAAAGCACTGCATATGGTAAAGATACTATCAATCATCAGCACATCTTTTCTAAGCAAAACTCAAAGGGGAATACACATTGATTTATAAATTAAAGATTTCAGAATGAAAGGAGAAAGGGGAATACACATTGGGAGACCACATAGAAATGTCATTAGCCAAGCAGTAAAAGTCAAATTAGCAAGGCAGGCGTTGATAAACCAGGTGTGAAAAAACTACTCTGTAACCGGCCGGCACATATTAATTTTTTTTTTTTAATATATACCAAAACATCAAACATTGTGTCATTATGGACAAGTAGGTGAATGCAGGACCCATAATATATCGTCTTAGCCAAGCAAAGCAGAACACTTTTTTTATTTCTATTTTTCATCTACATTTGTTTTCAACTTATGAAAGAGTATTTATATGTTGCAAGAAAAAGTTCAAGACTCAACTAGGTTTCAAAGAATACCAAGACCCACCTGAAAAACATAAAAGAAACTGAGCACTAGATCCATGACACCAGGAACTATATAAGAAAAAAGAATGGTCATTTCAGTTTGTAAAAAACATCAAATAGGATCTGAAACTTCGTAGATTTAAAAAATATCTCATATTAAAACATCTTTCCCAGATAAGTTCCGTAAAAAGAAGGGTTTCCTCCACTGAAAAACTAAAAGCAAGATGTGATTTGAATTTTTTAATAAAAATAAATAAATTGTTTGTCTGTGGTCCCCTTCCTCCCTTTCTATTAATGTAACAGGCACTATACCTGCTGGCTGCTGAACTTGAGTGAGACAAGCTAATCAAACGTTGGGCAAGGGATACCATCGTCAATGATCTCATTGCAGAAAACTCAGATGATGATTTCCATAGCTGAAATATCGTTTTTATTATCACAGGAACTACTGAAATGAGACCAGAGAAAATAGATCCCAACATACAATTTAAATTACCTCAAGAGTGGCACTCTGACCAGGAAATGACAATGTCAATGACCCTTTATCCCCTTGCAGACCCGAAGCTAATATAAAATTTTCTGGTCTCCTCAGTTTCATATCACTTATCAGCAAATTATCAAGCTCACTGTCTACGTTCCACAAATGTAAAAATGACAAACTGTATCGCAGTAAGTATTCTTCAAAAAGCCTAACCCAATTGTGGCCCTCTGAAGTTTCTGGATTATGGTGGCTTGGATTTTGCTCCCGAATACCCTGCTGCTTCAAATTGATATTCACTGGCTTGCCCTCACCACTCTCCATGGACTCATTCTTTTGAAAAGAGAACATCAATGATGCAAGATCAAAACTAAGAGACACAATACCAGGGAATGGGCAAGTGCATTTGATAGGAAGGTTGTTACTCAAAAGACCAAACAGAGAAGATGAATTTGGCTTTGCTGAATTTCCTTTACCTGCATTAGGTTTGGAAGAATTCAGCTCAGTCATACTTGAAATGCTTGGCGATGACTTTGATGAAGTAAGCAAGTTCTCTGTATGATTTAAGGGAGAGTTGGATAACCTTGCATCATCAACTATTGGAAGAAGTAATGAAGAGACTGACGTATTTCCATTCAGCACTGAGCCAGATATAGAATTCATACTAATACTTTCACAAAAATGATCGAATAAAGAATGCGCTGCTGTCCCACGTATGAGTCGCTCCCGGGAACCTGTCTTTACATCCCAAATGTATAATATATCACCATCAGAAGTTCCATAATGTGTTTGACAAAGACAGGCAATATAGCCTCTTGTTCCATCCCATAAAACTTTTGAAGGATAGTTCACGTGTCCAGGAAACATTCTTTCCACCTGCAGAGTCTCAAGAGAAACAAGGGCAACACATTCATCCTCTCCAACTGAAAGAAAGCAGTCGCTCCAAGGATGCCCTGTCAAAGATGGGGGAAGAATAATTTGACGCACTGCAGCCACATGATGATGCATTACCTTAATAAGACTGCCACTGTCAAGATCCCATATACGAATTGTGCAATCCATACTGCCAGACACCAGAACCCGTTTAAAAGTGTGGCTTTTTGCACTACACATCATTTGATGTGCTGCCAAACAAAGTACAGAACCTGTATGTCCTGAGAAATTCTGTTTGTGTGCAGTTGACTTTTCATCAGGATTGGAACTTGCATCGTCCAGAAAAATCTCTTGAAACTGATCAAATCTTACAACCTCTATTTCTCCACTAAAAAATCCATATACGACAGCATAAGGTGTAAAGAGGTTCTCAGCAATAATCATGGAAGAAGATACTATCTTCCCCTTGTAAGGATAATAATTACTTGCGCTCTTCTCATTTATGCTGTCCATGTCCTCAGAACCTGGACTTGCACCACCAAAGGTTGATTTAATCTCTAGATCACCATGTCCGTTGAGCTGAGTAGACTCAAACCAGTTGGTGGAAAATGCACCATCACTGATCATTCTGCATTGACGGCACAATTGTCCGAGTTTATCTTCAAATTGATGCAGCGACCAAATTGTGATATGTGGTCTCCATAGTAAAGGTTCCTCGCGATGAAAGCAAACTGACTTGACGCACAAAAGATGTTCATTTACTTGTAGGAAAAAAACAGACAACCTTATATCAGGTTGATAATGACCAGCAGGAATCTCGGAATGGGGTTCACATTGAAAAACATCATTCTGATATGATATTTCATAGATGATTGCACAGCCTCTATTATTCCACACAACAAAGTGTGCTGGAATCAAGTTGCCGCTTTCATAGGTATCAGGTGTATTCCCCATATCATCACTTTCAAGGACAACGCCACCAACAGCACGAGCTTCAGTGGAATGCCCATCTGAAAAGAAGAGGCTGTCCACAAAAGAAACCTCTCCAATCATGGTATCACTAGACAATGACCTAAAAATACATTTATCTTTCAATATAAAAGCAACAACATTTCCAAAGGTTAAAACTGAAATAACTTGATCCACACCATTGAATCCCTCTGCCGAAAAAGAACTTTCCAATGGAAATTTATTACTGTGCGGACTCGACAAGCTTTCCACACAATCACGAGGCTCGTCTGATATCGAAACTGTCTGCTGTTTCCCATAAGAATCAGCTACAAACACTGAGTTTCTCTTTTCGTCATCATCAGAAAAGACTAGTGACATAAACTTAATGGGACCAATGGATAAATTTCCATGAAAAACAGTTTGTGTAATGGAAAGCAAATATGTATCCACAATAAGGATAGTAGATTTAGAGGACTTTTTGTGGTGATTTTCTCTATCTCCTAACTCATCATTAATAGAATTATCCACAAAAGAACAAGCTATACATACATATCTCGGTGTCGAAGGAAGTGTTCGAATTACCATAGGAGTACCAACCCAAGGTGGCAATTTTCTTCTACAACGGCAATGTCCACTGCTTTTACTCCACACACACAAGAAACCATCACAACAAGCACTTATCAAAGCACTAAAATTAGTTTTACTTGAAACATGATAGTTTTCTTCAGCTGCGATGGGGCTGCAAAGAGCGAGATCAGTGATTGGTGATGCGTGACCGCACAACACTCCCACCGCTTTAACTTGCTGCAAAATCAGCATAGCTCTTGAGTTTCAGATACTTATTTAACAAAGTGCTAGATGTTAGATATAGTTGGATTAATTAAAATTGATGGAATTGAAGAAGTTGATATAGTGAGGGCCTACTTGAATTGGCTCATTAAAGCTTATCTACTAGCATAAGTACTTGCTGTTTGGAAGAATGTATAAAAACATTGTGACATGATCATAGACTTTTTTCAGCTTATTTTCATTAGGTCTATTTGGCAAGACGCATTATTGGGCTTATAGCATAAGCTCGTATAACTAAAAAAGACCCGTTTGGTAACCGTCATTTTCTCACGAACTTATAACTTAATTTTACTAGCTCATAGCGTTTTTTGATAAGCTAATTCAAGTAGCTTATAGCTTATACCCCTGTAATCATAATTGAAAAAAAAATTAAATATTAATTAAAATATATCTTTTTCATATCACTTCAGTTCAACCGTTGATTTTACCAAACACTGCAATTTCAACCAGCTTGCTTATCCACTATCAACTATATTCGCTATTTTTTTACCAAACAAATCCATAGTCTCTCAAGCTAGCTTATGAAAACAGCTTACAGTTTATACAAAATATTTTATCTTGTTGTAGAAATAGTTTATGCATAAGCACTTATCTCTATACACTACAAATCATGACAAGCGCTTATTCTATAAGTTGCAAATTAAGTAGTTTATAAATTTACCTTATATAATGATCCAAAGGTAACTGATATAACAAACTTGTAAACTAACTAGTAAACAACTTTAAACAATATTGAATTAATTATAATTAATTCAACTATATCTATCTAACACAGAGATGAGAAATGATATAAAGATTTTTGAAAATGAAATGGCGAATACCGGGGAGGAGGTGGAGGCGGAAGTGGAGACGGTCCACCAGATGATGGAGCCATCGGATCCGGCGGTGTAAAAGGCGGCAGGTGACGGTGGTTGGGTGAAAGCGGCAACGGCGGTTACTTTGTGAGCGGAAGGGAAAGGTGTGCCTGACCATATGCACGCAACGGATCTGCACTTCATTGATTATTCGATTCGATTTTGTTACCTCACTCCATGAATCTGCATTTCGTGTTGTTAATTGCAGATTTATTTATGAGTTTCGGTTTGATTGAATTACGATGCTGGATTCTGATTCAAACCTCACCAGTTACTAATTACTGTTGCTTAAGATCAACGATCAAGATCTTACAAATGTTTTTACACTAACACCTAGTTATATTTTTATTTTCAAATTGATAAAATCATTTTAAAATCATACATATGATTTCGATCTGATTTATTTCATCATCTCAGATCAATTCTTATTATGACAATTTTGATGAATTAGTTTGACTTTTTAATATTAAGAAAAATAAAAAAACAATCACACGTATCAATAGTTGTAATGCGTTAACATTGTTGTCTACTTTATAAACCATTAATCGTTCAAGGTTTTTGCCAATAAACTGAGGAAAAAATGATGAATGAATAAATGAAATAATTTTACAAAATTGCTCATAGTAATGGTTGATTTTCTTCTTCTTCAAATAATCTAGTGCTTGAAGCTCATATATTTTTAAATATGGAGAAGTGAAGTGTTCGAAGTTCAAACTCTGACAAATACATGTATTATACAATATCTCTACCAATTGAACTAAACTCATGGTTGATTATTAACAATTGTCATAGGTGAGTGCATAAATTAAATTTAATATCTTGAATTGAAAATGGTACACATAAAAGTAATGTGGGGTAAACTTGGAAAACATTAATTCATTTTGCATTGAAAATGTGTAAAAAAAAAAAAGAACACTTAAAAAAGTGTATAAACGTTTGCAGCGTTACATTGAAGTTATAAAAAAACTGAGGTGACCTTTAAATAAAAAAACAGTTTTTTTAATTAATTTTATTGAAAACAAAATCATAAACACAACAATTTTTCATCCTTTTCTTCTAATTTTTATCTCCTCTAACTCAAAACACCTTAAAAATCTCGATATGCCCCTAGTAAACATTGACGAGAGATTGAAACAAAAACGTAGAAATGGAAACAAATTTACTTGCATACCTAGAAATGGAAACAAATATACTTGCATATCGATGTGCACCTCTTCGCCAAAATCTAAAAAATTTAAACAAAAATGAAAACTCTTAAGAAGTAGTTGAATAGGGTTATGACTTCGGGATAGAGAGACAAGTGGGAATTCGAATTGAAAGTAGCAACCGTTCTTTCTCTTTGTACTTGTAGGAATATAGGAATGAGTGAATATGCCACTTTGATTATATTAAAAAGGTTTCAATTTCATGGTTTTTTTTTTTTTGGGGCCGGAGTTCGAACCCGGACCTTACATATATTATGCATTGTTCATACCAACTGAGTTAAGCTCACGAAAACTCAATTTCATGGTCCGAACAGGAGCAAAAATTAGTGTCCGAATAGATGTGTGAGATCAAATTCTGAAAAGGGGAATAGGACGAAATTGATAGAGGTGAAATGAAATATTAATTAATCAAAATCATAATCAACTTTTTAATTTAACTTCAATTTAAGATTAGTTCAAACATAATGAGGAGAAAACGTGTATCAACTTCTTCTGTCCATTGTAGGGGAAGATATAATGATTATTATTAAAAGAAAATTAAGGGAAAAATTGGAGAAAACGAGCATAAGCCTGAGAAGTAGAAATAGAGAGGCAACGAACGTTGAATTCGATGGTGAAGTAGGCGTATACAGAAGTGTGAGGGAAGATGATGAAGACGAAAATTTTAAAAATTCTCTAGGTTTGGAGATCGTGAATTTCTAGGAACCAAGATGATGATGAAATGAGCATGTTGATGATGAATTTCTATGCTCCTTGACAAAGATGGATGAAGATGAGGAACATTAAGTTATTTCATTTTTTAGTTTTAATAAAAATTAATTAAAAAATAGAATTTGATGATTTGGAGCTGCCACATCAGTCGTAAACAACTATGTACGCAATTTTTAACTGAGTTTGCTTGGTTAAATTAGATGTGACATTTCATAATATATGCAGGGACCAGAGTTTGAGTCCCACACTCCACTTCTATACATTTAAAATAGGATTAAATATGTTTTTTGTCCCTATAAATATGTCAACTTTTCATTTTAGTCCCTCTAAAAAATTTCAACTTTTAATCCTCCAAAAAATTTCATTTTCACTTTTAGTCCCTCCTTTAAAGAAACTCATATGTAAAATTCATATTTTTGAATAAAATTTTGCGAAAAAATTTATAATATTATAAGGATCTTTCCAAAAAAAAAATAGAATTTATTACCAAAACATGAATTAAATATGAATTAATGTTTTGTTAAAAAATTCTAATTTTTTTGGAGTGATTTTTACAATATTCTATACATTTTTTTTGGTAAACAAAGGGGAAAGATAAGGGAAAAAAAAGAGGAACAAACTAAAGCAAAACAAAAAGACCCAAGGAGGATCTAACGACGGGCATAAAGCACTCTGGAAGCATCAGCCTGCAATAGAGGCTGCAATTCATCAGGAGGGGAAATGACATCCTGCCAATCTACATTACTCCTTGCCCCCATCTTTGCTAGAAAGTCTGCCACAACATTTGCTTCCCTCCAAGTGTGACATACTTGGACAGTCCAAGCGCGAGCCAACAACTCCTGAATGTTTCTAATAAGAGTTGCATAAAGATGCCAATTGCTCACACCTATAGCTATTAACTGAATAGCAAGATTATAATCAGAATAGCATATGATATACCTGTAGTCTTTCTCCCAAGCTACGCGCAATCCATAATATAGAGCTAGCAGTTCGGCATGAAGAATAGATGAGATGCCAATATGTCCTGCAAACCCATACAACCAAGAACCATCGGAGTGCCGTAAAACACCTCCAAAACCAGATGATCCTAGATTACCCAAGCTGCTCCCATCAACATTTAACACCGTTGCCAAACCAGCCATGGAATGCCAAGAAACCCATGGTTGCGCCTCAGCTGCATTAGTCACAGAATTGAAAACTCTGTCAATTAAGGATGCCAACCTATAAATTTTCATCTTCAACTACACCATAGACATGTTCTCATCCTCCATACACAATAAAATTCGAGCCCGCCATATCCACCAACACGCAGCCAGAAAGGTACCTGATCTGTCGCATTCAGCTCCTTGTCGCAACCACCTTGAAGCGTCTTGATCCATGAAAAAATTGATATTGTCGAAACCAAGAGATATCCATAGGCGAGTAACATAACCACAATCCCTGATACAGTGAAAAAAGCTTTCTTCCTCTGTTGAACAACGCGGACAAAGAGACGAGGGACACATTCCTCAGCTGTTCAGCATATCCCGTGTAGGGAGGGATTGCTGGCAAACAGTCCAGATAAAAAACTTCACCTTCTTTGGGGCTGCAATAAGCCAAATCCATCTCCAAGATGCAGATGCTTGTGGCAGAATATTATCTGTTTGACGAAGTAGCCATCTATATCCTGCATTAGCGCTATACGTGCCATCATTATTTCCCTTCCAAGTAAAATCATCAGGAATGGCATTATTCAAACATAGTGAAATTGATGTTATATGCTCTGTTATATGGTCCGACAGGGAAGTGTATAAATTCTTTAATCTCTAACGACCCCCTTGAAACATGTCGGACACGGACAATTGCAAGTCATGAATGTCCACGTACAGAACTTGGTTACTCAATTTACCAAAGCTAGTCCAAGGAGTGTACCAAAAGGAGGAGGACCCATCACCCAATCTAAAATCAAAACCTGGTCGTAAGACTGCTTTTGCTTTCACGACTGAATTCCAAACTATGGATCCTTGGTTATTTGGCATATCCATAAAGGGTTTGTCTCCAACATATTTATGTTTTGACAACTTAACCCACAGTTTATCAGTATTATTGTGGATGTCCCAAACCAACTTTCCCAACATGGATGTATTTGCTTCGCGCGCCTTACGAATGCCCAAACCACCCTCATTACGCGGTCGAGTGACTTTATCCCACCCTACCAGATGGATACCTTTATCGGAGCTGCCTTTCCAAAGAAAACGTCTAGAGGCCTTATCAATATGCTCGCAAAACTGACGAAGGCAGCCATGCAACTTGCATATAATAAGTGGGGATGGATGTAACCACCGATTTCACCAGTGCTAATCTTCCTGCTTTGTTTAATAACTTATTCTTCCATGAAGCAAGTCGATGGTTAATTTTGTCCAACATAAAATCATAATCTCTCTTGCCTATTCGCCCATGCAACATTGGAAATCCTAAGTACCGTTGAGGAGAAGTTGTGCGCCGAATACCTGTATTGGATTCAATAGTCTCAATCTTGCTTCTTCTTGTAGTGGCAGAAAAATAGGCCCTGGACTTTGATGCATTAACTTTCAGCCCAGACATTCGAGCAAACTTTGATAGAATGCCTTCCACCATTGTTGCTTGAGAAGCAGTCGCCTTGGTAAAAAGAAGAACATCATCTGCGAAGAAGAGATGCGAGAGGGCGGGGCCATTCCTAGCAATATTCTATACATTTATGCGCAATTTCATTAAAAAATACAAAAAAAAAAATTAAATATAATGAACAAAAGTAGTGATTGAAAATTTTATAGGGACTAAAAGTTGAAGGAAAATTTTATATAGATTGAAACGAAAAATTGACATATTTATAGGGATAAAAACATATTTAACCCTTAAAAATATGTGAGCTTTGGGCACTAGATTAATTGACAAAAAAGATAATAATATCTTACTTAAATAATTAATTTGATTTTAAAATAATTTTAATTTTAATTTAGGTTAATAGAGTTTTACTCCCTGTAATATCGGACACTTTTGGTTTTGTTCTCTGTAAAAAAAATAGATTCGATTCTTGTAAAAACAATTTGTTTTGGAATACCCCCTACGTCATCTGACTGTGCATTTTCGCTGATGTGACACGCTTAGTCACATTTTTTTATGACGTGACACGCTGACTGTATAATTAATTATGTTTTTTATTTATTTTATGGGTACACGTGACATTTATAATTTTTTTTTTAAAAATGAAAAATTTCTGGAAAAATTAATAAAAATGAAACAAATTATGGAAAAATTAAAAAAATGAAAACAATTTTGGAAAAATTAATATATATCGAAATTTTCGAAAAAATTATAAAAAGAAATCCAAATTAAATGAAAATTTCAAAAATACAATATTATCTAATTATTTTGATTTCAAAAATTAATTTCCAGAATTTTATTTTATTTGAAAATATAATCTATATGAATAACAAGATGCAATTGATATTGATATTGGTTGACATCGGTATATAAGTCATGTTATATCGTTGAATAACAAGCTCTTAATTATATTCTTCATGATTTTTGTTTCTAATTTATTACTTTTAAAAAAGATTTTTTAATTTTAAATAGATAATCTTTTTCCAGAATTTCAATAAAAAAAGTTCAGATTTTTTTCGAAATTTTCTTCCAAAATATTCAAAAAATATTTTTTAAAATTAAAAAAATTAGAAACAAAAATCATGAAGAATATAATTAAGGGCTTGTTATTCAAGAGTATAACATGACTTATATACTAGTGTCAACCAATATCAATATCCATAGTATCAAGTTATTCATCTAGATTATATTTTCAAATAAATTAATATTCTGGAAATTAATTTTCAAAATCAACATAATTATATAATATTATATTTTCGAATTTTTTTTATAATTTTAATTTAATTCAGAATTCTTTTTATAATTTTTTTCTAAAATTTCGATATATATTAAATTTTCCATAATTGTTTTCATTTTTTTTATATTTCTAGATTTCTGGAAAAATTAATAAAAATGAAACAAATTATGGAAAAATTAAAAAAATGAAAACAATTTTGGAAAAATTAATATATATCGAAATTTCCGAAAAAATTATAAAAAGAAATCCGAATTAAATGAAAATTATATAAAATTTCAAAAATATAATATTATCTAATTATTTTGATTTCAAAAATTAATTTTCAGAATTTTATTTTATTTGAAAATATAATCTAGATGAATAACAAGATGCAATTGATATTGATATTGGTTGGCATCGGTATATAAGTCATGTTATATTGTTGAATAACAAGCTCTTAATTATATTCTTCATGATTTTTGTTTCTAATTTATTACTTTTAAAAAAGATTTTTTAAATTTTAAATAGATAATCTTTTTCCAGAATTTCAATAAAAAAAGTTCAGATTTTTTTCGAAATTTTCTTCCAAAATATTCAAAAAATATTTTTTAAAATTAAAAAAATTAGAAACAAAAATCATGAAGAATATAATTAAGGGCTTGTTATTCAAGAGTATAACATGACTTATATACTAGTGTCAACCAATATCAATATCCATAGTATCAAGTTATTCATCTAGATTATATTTTCAAATAAATTAATATTCTGGAAATTAATTTTCAAAATCAACATAATTATATAATATTATATTTTCGAATTTTTTTTATAATTTTAATTTAATTCAGAATTCTTTTTATAATTTTTTTCTAAAATTTCGATATATATTAAATTTTCCATAATTGTTTTCATTTTTTTTTATATTTCTAGATTTTTTTTAATTTTTTTCATTTTAAAAAAAACATAAATGCCACGTGTAGCCATAAAAAAAATAAAAAACAAAATTAATTACATAATTATCGTACCACGTCATCAGATAAGGTGACTCAGTGTACCACATCAGTGAAAATGCATAATCAAATGGCCTAGGGGTATTCCAAAACATAAAATTATAAAGACCAAATCTAATTTTATTTTTTATGAAGGCAAAACCAAAAATGATCTATACTGCAGAGATAAAGTTCTATTAACCCTTTGAATTTTTTAAGAGAAACAGATTTTAAAATAACTTAAAAATCAATGTATTACAACATGAGGAGGTAAAGAATAAGCAGTTGAAGTTGAAGGTTTGGAATGGCTCAACGTTGGCAGTTTTGCCTTTCATTTTCAAGAAGGCTTCACGTCCTTGCAGCTGCAAAACCTTCCCACTTTGTTGCATCTTCATCTTTCTCTCAGGCATTCTATCAAACACTTTCACTACCCTCTCATTCTCAGGCTCAGCATGTGCCTTTTGATTTCAACTTCAAAATCAACTTCGATTTAGATGACCCATCTCTATTGCAATTCATCCAATTGCTCAAAAAGGACGATGACGATCACGATTGCCTTTTGTCCCTGAAACCAAATATAGATTTGATACGTTCCGCAATTTGGGTCCTAAGGGATGATTTGAAACCTGCACTCCGTGCCTTCAATTTGGGTTATAATGATGAGAAAGTTTGCAACTTGATTATATGGGTTTTGGGCACTCATGACAAGTTTCACACTGCATGGTCCATTGTTCGAGATATGCGTTCCTCTTCTCTATCCACCCATCAGGCTATGCTTATTATCATTGACAGGTACAAAATCATATACCCTCTGTATTGCAATTTGCATGTTCATCTTCGTGAATTGCTAGGATTCGGCCTGTCTAGATAGACTTATTTGAGCTTATTGACTGACATACCTACTTGTGTGTGAGATTCTTTGCAAGAACTTATGAAAACAACTTATGACATTGTACGTTCTCTAAGATAGCTTATGCAAACAACTTATAACTTATACGAAAACAATTTAATTGTGTTTTATCTTTTGCTATAAAACTAGCTTCTACATAAATGCCTATCATGATAAGTTGCAAATAAGTTGTTTATCCAAAACGAACCTTAGGCTTTGTTTGCGAGTTTTGAGGAGAGGGGAAGAAAAGGCTTAGGAAGGGAAGGGAGAAAGGAGAGAAAGCCTTCCCATTGCTTGGGAGTTAAAAAATCTACAAGGAAAGGAAATAGAGGGCTTATGTGATAATTTTACAATTTTACCATTTTTTCTCTCTTAAAATCAATACATTATGTTATACTTTGTAATTTATCTTGTAAATTATAATTGGAATTTTGAATTATTATGAAGACAAAATTGTCAATTTGTATGTTTAACCCCCAAAACCCCCAATTTGGGGAACTTTAAAATTGGACAAATGAAGCCCTTCAAAACCCCCCAAAACCTTTCCCTATTTTTTAAAAACTCTCAAACAAGGGTTTACCTCTCCATAAGCCTTTCCTTCCTTTCCCCTTCCCTCCAAAACCCAACTCGCAAACAAAGCCTTAGTAGTATGTAGATAGGAGAACTATGAAGTAACATTCACTTTATATATATGAAACCCGAATACTCCAAATACGGAGATGTTTCATATCGGATATGTGTCGGATATCGATACCATATCGATACCACACGGATACTCACGGATACGTACCCACGATGTATCAGAATTAATTATTTTCATTTTTAAAAAACATTTTATCGGATACTTAGATACTACACATATATACCAGGATACTTTTAAGATACTTCACAAATACGTAACCAAGATGAAGGGTAAAAAAGTGAGATGTATATGATTCATTTTAGATATGCATAGTAGAATTTTCTTGATGAACCACTTAAAATTATACTTCTTGTGGGTGAAAGTAACGAGAGAGAGGAGATTCAATTAATCAACATTTGACAAAATTTATGTTGAGTTCTTTTAATGATGCTTCTGTTAATATCCTAACATATGAATGAAAATATAATATGATTTATATGAAAACTTTTTTTTTATTTTGTTCACATGTATTATTTTATAAAAATTGTGACTTTTATAATAATATAACAATGAAGAGTAATCAATGCTTATTTTCTTAGTATTTTACATGCATATAAGTTTTAGTATAAAAATTTTGTTAACGTATTTTAGCCGCATAGTATCCTAAATTTTAAAAATTTCGTGTATCCGCGTACCCGTATCGTATCATACTATGAAGTAACATTCACCTTAGTAGCAAAGCTCTGACTTTAAATGGCCCCCCACTAGTAGACGGTGGGATTGGTCCCCTAGATTAGCTGACCCTTATGAGTTTCCAAAAAAAAATAAAAAATCACTTTTGATGTATCTAATTGTTTCTGCTTAAATTCTTTGTCATTATTGTAGTGTTGGATTTGATTTATTTAATTTACTATTGCAATGCTTCCGTTAAACTTTTATGGTTCATGTGTACAGTGATAGTCTTGTGTTGATGAATGATGATAGTTTCATCAATTCTAGTTTGTGCCATGACAACTCTATTGATAGCAGATATTTCAGTTTCTCATATTTTATTGTGGCATTTTATCTCAATCAGATATGCATATGCAAATAACTCTGCCAAGGCTATTGAAACGTTCAACTTTATGAACAACTCTAGATTGACTCCTGATCAGGAAGCATTCCGTGCACTTTTGACTGCTCTTTGTAAATATGGTAATGTCGAAGAGGCTGAAGAGTTTATGCTAGTAAACAAGAAGCTCTTCCCACTTGAGACCGAGAACTTCAACATTATTCTTAATGGATGGTGTAACATAACAACTGATGTATATGAAGCGAAAAGAGTTTGGAGAGACATGTTAAAATACTGTATAACACCAGATGCTACCTCATACAGTCACATGATTTCCTGCTTTTCAAAGGAAGGGAATCTTTTTGACTCTCTTAGACTCTATGATCAGATGAAGAAAAGGGAATGGATCCCTGGGATAGAGATCTACAATTCTTTAGTGTATGTTTTAACGCGTGAAAATTGTTTGAAGGAAGCTCTCAAGACAATAGATAAGTTAAAGGAACAAGGTTTGCAGCCAAATTCTGCCACATTTAACTCCATGATACTCCCCCTTTGTGAAGCTGGAAAACTAGCAATGGCAAGAATACTGTTGAACACAATGATAGAGGAGAATGTTAGTCCAACCGTTGAGACTTACCATGCATTTTTTGAAGGGACAGATTATCATGGAACCTTAGAATTTCTAAGTAAGATGAATGGTTCTGGTTTGGGTCCAAATAAGGATTCCTTTCTTATAATTCTGGTAAAATTCTTAAAGTTGAAGCAACCTGTAAATGCACTAAAAGTTTGGGCAGAAATGAAGAAGTATGATGTGGTGCCCAGCTGTATACATTACAGAAAAATGGTTGAAGGGCTTGTAACATGCAGTTGGTTCATAAAGGCCAGGGATTTTTATGAGGAGATGATCTCAAATGGATGTTCAGAAGATCCAAAGCTTAATAAGCTCCTTCATAAAAAAGTACTTGATAGTGGTGTTAAAAGAAAACAGATTGTTAAAAAAACTAATAGTGATAAAGTGTGAGAGTTCTGAAATGGAAATTTCATCGAGAGCAGTGAAGATAGGAAAGTTCTGACTTTTAGCAGAGAAACACAGGCTCCTGCGTTTTATCTTGCCATTCTGCATTCTACCAGTGTGAATATGGTAGCCTTTGCAGTGCGATATTGTTAATTAAAGGCGAAATTTCTTGAGTTCATTTCATAGGCTGGCTGTAACCCCTTGACAGCCTGCCTAAGTTTTGAATTTTACTACAGGAGATGTACTGAAGAAGTGGGAAAATAGAGTGACCTCGAATGTTCTCTGATCTATAAATGTACCCTTGGTGGTTTTGGTCGCTGCTGCATGCTCTGGCCCTCATACTCCCTTGTTTTGATTGTCTCGTGGTTTATCATTCAACAGCTCACAAAGTACATATTTTGGTTGTGTCTTCCTGAGAGTTTCCATTGTTGATTAATTGGCTATATCTTACATAATTGCAAGGATTTGCGTTGCAAACATTCAGCTTGGTCTCTTTAACAATATAAACCTCCTAGCCTAATGATCCTTAAACAATACGACATTGGTCCCTTTAAACTTTTAGGAATACTTCCAGAAAATGCAACGAAGTTATCATATTTAGGTGCCTTTTTTTTTGTTGACTTCCTGTGTGTTTACGTGTTATAGAATGCTCTATATCTGGATGTTGGCTAATACTTTGAAAAATATGAATATGTAGGATTGATTTCATTTACTGGTGACTTCTAGAGTGAGAGCTCAATTGAGGAACAATAAAATTGGATTTAATCTATGGTCCAAATTTATTAAAATTAAAAATAGAACATCTATACTTTTCCACATACAACCATGCCTCTATCTCTCGTCCATTTGGGTACTCTCCAACTAAACAAAAATCTTCACACAATGGTCGTCGGAAATAAAAAAAAAAACTGACAAAAAAGTGTTTGAAGCTTCGTACTTCATTAAGGAAAATGTTAACTAGTGGTTAAAGAAACTAAATATAGTATAAGGACTTTGAAACTTGTGTAGTCAAAGTTAAAAAAATGTAAAGAATTATGTTTTCAATGTAAATATTTCCTTTTTTGTTTCCTTAACTAGTCAAAGTTAACAAGATCCATTGAGAAATGATATTTGTACAACCATTTTTGCACAACTTTCTCAAAGAGAGAATAGCAAGATTGTCCCAAAAGTTGTACTAAAAGAGTTGTTCAAATAACACTACTCTTCATTATTTCATTTTATACAATAAACATTCCTGGATTCAAAATAAAAAAAATTCCAGCATATAGGCTTCAGGACTTAATTGCAAGAAACATTCCAGCATTGACAATTAGGTTCTACAATTGCTCAACAAGATGAAGATGATCCTTCTTCAATTTGGCTTTGATGCTTGGGATTATGTATATAAAATATAAATTCTCTTGCAGCAACGACTTCTATTTTAATTCCCAGTCATCAACACCACAACAATAAAAATAACAATTAGAGCGTAAAGACGTATAGTTTGAAACTCCTCGTTCAAATACATAATTGGCCCTCTCAAGTTGATTGTTTGCAAAAAAAAAAAACATAATGAATTGTTCTGTCAAGAAAGCTATTGTTTCTTTCATAGACTTTTGTTGGATGATTCGTCCATTCTGCCTCCCCCTCTTCCTTCCCATCAGATTGCATAATAGAATCGAGTTTCTGCATGCAATAAGGGGAAGTGTTATCATATTAAGGTCAAATCATAAATGAACATGTAGGGAAATTTTATTTATCTGATGATTTATATTAAATGTTGTTTGGATGTGTGACCACTGATTAAGGTCAGTATTAGAGTAACTTCATTACTATCACATAGCATAGAGCTTATCAGAATTGTATATATTGCTTATCAGAATTCGCATCACTCATTGTGATATCCTTTTCGACAGTTTAAAGACTACTTTCTGTTCACGGTCAGGAGACTATTACTTTATTTCAACGATAACCCAATCAAGGAACTCTCATAACTGATTAGATTCTGTTCAACTACATTAGCATAACACTAAAATCTCCCTTTCTCCCTAAAACCAGTATTAGAATACTCTCCATCCTTTTTTCTAGAACAAACTTACAGCAGATGTCATCTCCTTTTCTTGTCATTGGTGACATGTTTTCGTACTCTAGCAGAAACACCTCATATTCACATGTTTTGCAGTAACCACAATATTCACAACTAGTACTATTTTGTGTTTGTTGCTTGGAATGATTTCATATTTATGTATAATATAGCTTATGTGATTTGTTGGTGGAAAAATTCACTAGCTGTTTCTTACCAAGAAGTTAGAGAAAAATAGAGACAAAAAATACATAGAAAAAATGTACTACTACGTAAAACTGTGCGTCTCTCAGGGAATTTCTACTTGCTATGCTTATTGTGGTGAAGTGTGGGAAACAACAATTAACGATTTAACAGTAGATTGACAATATTTATTACATATTAGAGAATCGAGTTGATTTAACCCCAAGAACATCAACCATGGAGGCTATACAGGTACTGCAGTATGCTGGAAAGTTTTTGAAGGCAACAATAGTAATAGTATGGCCTTCGTTGATATAGAAAAAGAAGGGTGATACAAGAAACCCCGTGAAAATGTGCTAATGTACAAAATTCTGTCATTATGTATGTCTGCTGAATTTTTTCATCCAATCCTTGCTTAGGATAGTTCTCTTCTTAATATTATTGTTTATTTGGTTTTGATAATATAGTCAGTAACATTCTCTGTTCCTTTGCAAAAGGAAGCAGAGTTAGAAATTCAGGTTTATCCATTGCTGAGTGGACTGACATCGAAGACCAGTACTCTACATTTGGAACGTGTTCATAGATTGAAAAGCAGACTTGTTCCCTGACTAGGAGAGTTCCAAAGGTGATGTTCGTTTTACAGTTATATTCTTTCTTCACAGTAGGAAATGGCAATTGATAAGTGCCATATTAGCTGAGTTAATATTGTGGATGTGTTAGGTTAGAGAAGAAACAGAATAGCTTATGGATGGTGATGGTGATATGGCTGAAATGTACCTTATCGAGAAGAGCTATGGTTGGATATAGATCAGTTGATGGTGCATCCATCTCTTCTTCAGTCTCTCCCGTTTCATCACCACCAGAATATGTTGGTCTGAAACGTATTTAATTTGTACTTTTGCGTTTAGCTAACTTGCAATGAAGTTATGAAGTTGGTTTTATGTACTATGTATATACCTGGCCGGTGAGTTTTGTATTTCTCTCCTTTTGATCTATTAAACTCGTTTTGCAGTTAAAAAAAAACTTTATTCTTAAATATATGTTGAAAATTTATATCAGGTTGAAACATGCATAGATAGTATGCAGTTTAAGAAGCTAGCTTATTTAACTTTGTCATTGATGTGAAACATAACTTGATGGATACATGCTCTTTTATAGTCGCACAGAGAAATCAATGAAATTGGGTTTGGGTTAGAGAATAGAAAACAAGAAGGCGTAAATGAGGTAAAGAACAAATCTATCTCAAAGATATAGAGTAAAGTTATATAAGGATATAAGGTAGAAAATATGCAATCTCATCATTCAATATGTAGTTAACTTTTCTTCCATCTTTTATGCATGAAAATCATATCAATTGTGGTAAGAATTTACCTGCACAAACTAATCCTTCAATCTACCATGACGGTTCATATTGATAGATTAGAATGAATAATTAAACTCCGAACCACAATCTTATTCCCTTTCCAAGTCTTAGGGTCAAGGGACAACATATTTGAATGAATAATTCCTTTCTTAGTTTTCAGATGAAAAAATAAGAAAAACAAACTTGAGTAAAATGATGTTTAGAAATAGAATGCATATATATCTACTATTCAATAGATTCGAATCATAACACATTTTTAAAAGCATAAATAGAATGAAATCTTTGTTATAGATGAAAATGTGTTCGGGACCCTTTTTGCATATCAACATTAAATGATCATCCTAACCCTTATGAAATTCCCATCAAATGCAAGCATTACATAATAAGCTGCCCTGAATGGTTTCTAGAACAAACTTACAGCAGATGTCATCTACTTTTCTTGTCATTGGTGACATGTTTTCGCACTATAGAATGGTTTCTTTATGGGCAGAGTTGTGAAGCCACACTTCATATTTACATGTTTTGCAGGAACCACAAGTTTCACAACTAGTACTATTCTATGCTTGTTGCTAGGGATAAGTTCAGTTTCATGTATAATATAGCTTATGTGGTCTGTTGATGGAAAAATTCATTAGTTCCTTACCAAGAAGTTAGAGACAAAAAATACAAAAAAAAAAGTGTACTTAATGTGAACCTGTGCATCTTTCAGGGGGGATTTCTACTTGCTATGTTTATTTTGGTGAAGTGTGCATCTTTCAGTAGATTGACAATATTTATTACATATTAGAGAACAAAGTTAATTTAATCCCAAGAACATCAACCATGGAGGATATATAGATACTGCAGTATGATGGAAAGTTATTGAAGGCAACAATAGTAATAGTATGGCCTTCGTTGATGTAGAAAAAGAAGGGTTATACAAGAAACCCTGTGAAAATGTGCTAATGTACAGAATTCTGTCATTGTGTATGTCTACAGAATTTTTTCATCACCTTTCTTGCTTAGGATATTTCTCTTAATCTTATTGTTTATTTGGTTTTGATAAATTAGTCAATAACATTCCCTGTTCATTTGCAAAAGGAAGCAGAGTTTTCATTGAGGCCAGTACTCTAAATTTGAAACGTGTCCATTGATTGAAAAGCACACTTGTTCCCTGACCAGGAGAGTTCAGAAGGCGATGCTCATTTTATATTTATATTCTTTCTTCACAGTTGGAAATGAGAATTGATAGGTGCTATATTAGCTGAGTTAATATGGTTGATGAGTTAGGTTAGAGACGAAATAGAGCAGCTTATGGATGACGATGGTGATATGGCTGAAATGTACCTTATCAAGAAGAAATGACGGATGGAATTGTCATTTTATGGAGATCAGTCTATGGTTGGATAAAGATTAGTTGATGGTGCATCCATCTCTTCTCTAGTCTCTCCCGCTTCATCACCACCTGATTCTCGGAGGCTTTAGAAGAGCTTGAGCGTTGTTAGGAATCAACACGAGAGCATGAGGAGTTCCGAAAGTAATACAGAAAATATAGAAGAACTTGAGATGTTTTTAGAATCATACTGTGTTTTCATTGTCAGCACTCTAAACAAGCTAACATCAGTAAACACACACTGTTATCTATACGAACCCCTTTTGTTTCCAACTTCATCGCAGTTTCCCTTTTCTTGTTTCAGTTAAAAGAATAATTCGATAACACGGAAGATTCCATCAACATTCAGCTGGTGTCTTCTGTTTTCCTTCTTTCTTATATTAGTCTCCAAAAGGTTCTCCTATTGCATGTTTGCTTATAAGTTATAACTGACTAAACGAGAATGCTCAAGTCATCAGACATGTTCACATAAGATTGGGTATGGCATGCTATATTACTCTCCCATTTCTAATATTTTTAGATTGTACTTTAGTTTAGTGCCAACGTATGAGATAAGACATTTGATATGTTTACTCTATATGTTAAAAATAGAGTTCAAGGAAGAAGGAATTCAATGGGCCGGGATTGTCCATGAGACTAACAAATTTTGTCGATTCCACCACTGCCATGGCCATGTGACCGAGTAGTGCAGTCAGCTGAAGGACGAATCAAAGAGTTGCTACAGAAGGGCAAACTGAGAAGATTCGAGTCCGGGAGCAGAGGAAGTTATTGGGATTGGAAATGTTGAAGTCCCGAAGGACGATAAAGGATCACCGAGTCATCTCCCAAACCTTTCCTGGTTGCACATTCAACTTCTGGAGGAATGTTCTCCGTGTTCGGGTCAATCATTGTTCTAATTAAGCAATTCACGTCTTAAAAAATAATAAAACAACTATTCGCTTGTTTCAGTTCCTTATAAAGTTAAAAAAATTAGGGATTTAAGTGAAAACAAAAAGGTTCCAACTTACTGAGCAAATGAAACAACACAATTAAACTAGAACAAGATTCATAATCCATAATGTGGCTGGTTTATACAGTTACATCAAAATATGTTTTGAGAACTTATCCAAGCACCGTATGCTAGCGTCCTCCTCCATGATATAGCTTTAATAGCCAGGAGGGTTTATGTTCAAAACGTTTCGCATAATTTTGCAAGAACAACTCATCTGACAAATAAAATGGCGTAGCTAAGCTTGAATCCTTCCTAATCAAATCTACGGAAATAAGATATTAGACAACAGAGGCCCTTGGAATTAACCTATTCTCAATACTAAATCCGAAAAGGTGGGTGCTGCCAGGAGCACTAAAGAATCCAATCCAAGTTGCTCCATCCAAAAACACATCACCCCATTCAATTTGTCCGGAGATCGTAGCTTAAAGTTAGTCTGTCTTTTAAATGCATGCAAAATTTCATCTTTAGGATAACCAAAACTCTTCAAGGCATCAACTTTGGCATCCCATTGAGATTTGGCGACAGTCCTTTTGACCAAAACTCTTCCCGGTTGCCACACAAAAAGTTACTGTATTTGGAAGGATATCAAGCTCCAACTCCTTAATCTCCTTCACAACGTTTTTCAAATTAGTAGGACATATATAGAAGGTTAGTATAACCATAAACTAAACGGTAAATGCTCAAAAGGTTTAGTACATATCAAGCAATCAATCAATCATTATTATGTGAGCATTATAATAATATATACACTCAATCAGGATAAGCTCAGTTTGAGATAAATAGTTCTTTCTCTTGCAATATTTCTCTTGAATGATTGAACTACTTCTTTGAGAGCAACCAGGAACAAGTTAATTTCTTCAAAATTTGCGCTTAGATAAATACATTCAATAAGCCTAAATTAAAACATATTAAATGTTAATATATGTGAAGCTCCATAAATGATGGGTTCTATGTGTGAGCAATCAATCAATCATTCTTATGTGGGCATTTTTTTTCTTTCTAGTTAAGAGAGGCAACCAATTCAAAAATACAGCCGATTGTGGGTAAAAAGCATACAGCAGAGGGCAATCACATAGTTCAAACAAAATTCACCAACTTTATAAATTATCGTATTTTAAGAAATAGGTAAAGCATAAATTATTATTTTTTTCTCTAAGAAAAAGATAACAATTTTTTTCAATCATGAAATCATATTGAAATAAGAAGAGTTAATAAATAATGAGATTCACCATAATCCTTAGTATGGTATTTAGCGATGTAAGAGATTAAAAAAAAGATATTACATTTAATTCTTAGTCAACGACTACCCATGCTTGTACCAAATAAACTTTCAACTTGTCTATGTCCCTAATCCCTAACTCGTGGATCCAAAATTAAAATTTTGACTTGTCTATGTCCCTAACTAGTTGATCTAAAAGGGAAGCTTCAATATCATTTTCTAGTGTTTCAATTCATCAAAAAACAAAAGGCTTCGCTTGATTGAAAACTATGGTCCCAACGCAATTAATCACGTGCATAGACATAAGACTGATGATATATGGAGGGACACCTATTACAAATTCTCCTTCTCCTATATAAACTAAACAAACACCGTCATGTTTAGGAGTATATGTGAACATGGTGCAGTGCTTTTGTTTCTCTACCCAAATGTATTTGTATGGTTGCATATGATGTGCGTCTCAAAGTTCCATACAGAAACTTCCCCGTAGCAAAAATTGCATATGATGCCTCCATTGCAAATTCGATCGATTATAATTGTTTTTTTCTCCGTCATATGACTGCACTTGGTTGCATTCATTGATGAAGTTCCTGCTGTTGTGCATGGAGTTGTTTCTATTGTCAAGAAAACAAAGCCTGCAAAAAAAAAAAAAACAATAAAAAAATTGAAA
>Ga0228711_1003246_pt1 | contig 25217 bp, 14 predicted proteins | sample MedpolnodulmetaG_2_FD_177996 | JGI IMG/M metagenome (GOLD analysis project Ga0228711, IMG submission 177996) | Root nodule microbial communities from Medicago polymorpha collected in Santa Monica, California, United States - brown nodules | ecosystem: Host-associated > Plants > Roots > Nodule... | reverse complement strand
TATTAAAATATGGCATAAGCAGCTTATGAAACTATGATAAGCTATTTTTATTTATTTATCCAAACACCTTTAAAAAAGCTTATGGGAGTAGATAAGCCCACATAAGCTCAAAATAAGCCAATCCAAACGGGGCCTTAGTTGAGGACCAAAATAACATGTCCTTCCGCTCCTCCTCAGCTTGGAATGATTGTACATCGGCACCTTCAAATTGCTTTTTTTTACGGAACTATCACATTCGATTACATGCTATGTCACTGTCGATTTTGCTTTCTTCTTCTCACCCTCCTTTTTCAACTGAACATCACCTTAATTCTATGACATATCTACACAATGCAAATATCAAAGAAGGAAGAGGAGGAGAAAGTGAGGAGGATAGAGTGTGTGATGATGATGTGAGAAATGGTGAAGGTTAGAAGAGTATTTATAGGGGAAATGGTTACATAGGTTATAACTACACTAAATGCAATCAAAAAACATGTAAAAACATGTAAAATCATGTTTGAATAACTGACCATCGTTCAAAAAATATGATTTATGTGCTCAGACCACCAGTCAAAGCAGCGTGAGTTAAGTTACGCCACCGACCATAAAAGCGTGAGTTAAGTCATGCCGGCTAATAACATTTGTGAGTTAACTCACGCTAAAAGTCCCTACCGTGACTTAACTCACACGAGAATTGGACATCAGTGTTTTTTTTTGGATCAACAACCCAACTTGTCTACAAATGAGGAACTGAGTAACCATGCTTACCACAAACTCTCCATATCCAATTATTGTCTCAAATATGGATTAACTATTGTGATTGTGCGAGAGAGATACAATTGTCAAACTCTTAATCAACATACACAATAGTTTAACTACTTACAATTGATTGTGTAATTTCCTTAAAAAAAATTGATTGTGTAATTTGAATCGTCCGATCTCAAATCAATAACCGAGATCAATTCAATCCCTTTTGTGTCCCTATACTTTCTTGCTGGAACTCTATCCATTTGTTTCAAACACAATTTAAGGCAATGCACGAATTCATATAACAACAACAATGGATTCACCAATTCTCCAATTAACTTCATTCTCTCTCACAAAACCCAGCACAGAAACAACTACACTTTTACCCTTACCTCATCTCATTTCTCTCATACCAAAATGCACCACTCTCACACAACTCAAACAAATTCAAGCTTACACCATCAAAACCAATTACCAAAACAACACCAATGTCATCACAAAGTTCATTAATTTCTGCACTTCAAACCCCACAAAAGCTTCCATGGAACATGCACACCAACTGTTTGATCAAATTACTCAACCAAATATTGTTCTTTTCAACACCATGGCACGTGGGTATGCTCGGTTAAATGACCCGCTTCGAGCAATGATTCTGTTTTCTCATGTGCTGTGTTATGGTCTTGTTCCGGATGATTACACATTTTCGTCGCTGCTTAAGGCTTGTTCAAAGGTTAAGGCTTTGGAGGAGGGGAAACAGCTTCATTGTTTTGCTGTGAAACTTGGGGTTAGTGATAATATGTATGTTGTTCCAACGCTTATTAATATGTATACGGCGTTTGGTGATATTGATGCTTCTAGAAGGGTTTTTGATAAGATTGATGAACCTTGTGTTGTTGCGTATAATGCAATTATTATGAGTTTGGCTAGGAATAGTCAAGCTAATGAGGCATTGGCTTTGTTTAGAGAATTGCAGGAGAGTGGTCTTAAGCCTACTGATGTTACCATGCTTGTTGTGCTTTCGTCGTGCGCTTTGCTTGGATCTTTGGATTTGGGGAGGTGGATACATGAGTATGTTAAGAAGTACGGGTTTGATCGATATGTCAAGGTAAATACAACTCTTATTGATATGTATGCTAAATGTGGGAGTTTGGACGATGCTGTTAATGTGTTTAGGGACATGCCTAAGCGAGATACGCAGGCGTGGTCGGCGATAATCATTGCCTATGCAACACACGGGGATGCTTTCCAAGCCATATCGATGTTGAATGAAATGAAGAAGGAAAAAGTGCAGCCTGATGAGATAACTTTTTTAGGTATATTGTATGCATGTAGTCACAATGGATTGGTAGACGAAGGTTTTGAGTATTTTCATAGTATGACGAATGAGTATGGGATTGTTCCTAGTATCAAACATTTTGGGTGTATGGTGGATTTGCTTGGTAGAGCTGGACGATTGGATGAAGCCTATAAATTCGTAGATGAATTACCGATCAAGCCGACGCCGATTCTTTGGCGAACATTACTATCGGCTTGTAGTACTCATGGCAATGTTGAAATGGGAAAGCGAGTAATTGAGAGGATCTTTGAATTGGATGATTCCCATGGCGGGGATTATGTTATTTTTTCAAACTTGTGTGCAAGATATGGAAAATGGGATGACGTGAACCACCTACGGAAAACAATGATAGACAAAGGAGCCGTGAAAATTCCTGGTTGCAGCTCTATAGAGGTCAACAATGTTGTGCATGAGTTCTTTGCTGGGGATGGAGTTCACTCGACTTCTACCACGTTGCACCGTGCACTTGACGAGTTGGTAAAGGAATTGAAGTTTGCTGGGTATGTACCTGACACATCACTAGTCTTTCATGCAGACATGGAAGATGAAGAGAAAGAAATTATTCTTCGATATCACAGTGAAAAATTGGCCATTACGTTTGGACTACTGAATACACCACCTGGAACAACAATTCGTGTGGTCAAGAACCTTAGAGTATGTGGAGATTGCCATAATGCCGCTAAATTTATATCATTGATTTTTGGTAGGCAAATTATTCTTAGAGATGTTCAGCGATTTCATCATTTCAAGGATGGGAAATGCTCTTGTGGTGATTACTGGTAGTAGAGATTATTGAGTCAAGATTCAATCTTACATAAAATGAAAAATTGCTCTATTTATTTGGAAGGATCAGTCAACTACTGTATGCAGCCCATAAAAGGAAAAATCAATTCGGATTTGAATTGCCGTCCCCTTATCGGGCCGTTACATTCATACTGGACAGTCTAAATTTTATTGCAGATTTTGATTATATTTCTTTTAAATCTAAATTACCGAGTTTGAAATTTGGATTGTCCGATCTCAATCCAACAAATATCGATATGCTGTCTGCGTGGATGTGTGAGATTGCTGACTGCAGGCAATCCAAATCTGGTTTGTTCCTGCAATCCTGGGAAGGGATCATGATCATTATTGGCATATATTTGTATGATTATTGAACAGATTTACATTGTACATCTTGGTGTAGATTGTTAACTTCGAAGATTCAGTTTCATTCTCAATCTCATGTAATATAACTTATACTTGTATGGCTGGTATTTTTGAACGTTGAAGTTTATATATGTAAATACAAGTTGTATCTTTAACCTTATGATTGTTCACCCCAAAAAAAAAAACTTTAGCCTTATGATTGTATATACATGCTGAGGGCCTAGGAATTTAAGCAGTAACTACTGTAATGCCTTCTGCATCAACCCCTTGTTCACGTTATTATTTTAGAAGATTCATGGATCAGTCATGTTTCATAGTTCATTTATTCCAATCTACCACAAAATAAAATGCCATGATGTTGAATGAAAAAAAAAAAAGATTTTTTAGATAGCAGGCTGTAACTACCATGTAAAGAAAAGTTTAAATAAAAACATTAAATTTTCTTAAACTCAAATTGGAGCTAGAGTTTAAAAAAAATGACTCTTTAGATATCAGTGATTTTTTAGAACAAGAAAAACCATAGTTTCAGTCCTTAATCAACATGACTACTTTGAAGCAGCTTTTAACTTTAAACATAAAAATCCAACCTATCAACCTCTTTCAATTGTAGTTAAATATCCAAACCTAGGTTAATTCTTACATTCTTTCTGTGATCTGATAGCAACATGTTTTTTACATATTATGTTGCAGTAATTTACTGCTATGGTGGTAATATTTTACTTTTAATTTGATATTTATTTTTTTGGTAGGTGACATGTTGTTTACATATTATGTTGCAGTAATTTACTGTGGTGGTAATATTTTACTTTTAGTTTGATATATTTTTTTGGTGGGGTGTCATTTGTGAGTGGAAAGGGTTTTGGAATGAATGAATCAACTCATATTTCACAAAACTTATCTTCTCTTTATGAAAACTCTCCCTAATACATTTAAATTTACTCTTCATCATCGGAGCTCATTCAATCATCGAATTTCCTGGTTTAAGTAGAGGTTTTATCGGAGTTCTCCCTAAACTCAATTTTATCCATTTTGTTCAAGAATAATGTATAGATGGGGAATCCTACAAGAAGCATTTGAGAATATCCATTCAGTGTTAAATTTATGTTGACCAATATTAATAAAGAAACGATATGAATTATTTTATAAATTAATATCATATTTTATGTAACAATAGAAGATTAGTATAAAAATAATATGAAAGGGTGCTAGTCTGAACATAACTATTTTTACATGTGAACACGTTTATCAACAAAAACCACATGATGTGGCATGAAATTTTGTCCCTTGAGAAAAGAGTTTTAGGACTATTTCAAAAAAACATAACATAGAGAGTTCAATGAAAACAAATAAACATAAAACATGCTATTTTAGAATTAGGGAAAACAATATGTAGAATATTTTCTCATACACATTTTTTTTTTTAAAAAAGTAATATATATCATGATCAATACCTATGGAAATGCTTCACTTAACTTCAATTTTGTTGATCATAATGTATTTCTTGACATTGATGCATCATGCATATGGATAAGATCACAACTGACAAACTGGGTAAGATCCCATAAGCAACAAAACTATGCCAATGATGATGCATTCTTACCACATAATGTGGGAGTTCAACCCCTTCTATGCCCAGCCAACTTGTTGGTTAACATAAAGTATTGTTTTAGATAATTAACAATAACAATACTCAAAATAATCTATTAAACATTTAATTATTCTATCAATTGTATTATAAAACTCATTAGCCTAATCACCTTCTGGTGTAAACACAGTGCGGCCTATACAACAACCTAGAGCTACATATAAACAAATTTCGATTTGCATGCTATTATACCGACCACGTTTGTTCCAATATGAAAGCACTGACTAATTAGGCTCATAAAAAATCAGATAATAATAACAACGTTTATAATTTTTTTTAAACATAGCAATATCTCTGGTCAGAAAGTTTTTTTTATTGAGTTTATTGTTTATTGCATACCATAATACATTTTTTTTTTGTGACGAAACATACCATATTATTAGTTATTGAAATTTCGGAAGAAGATTTCACCAAATTTCAATCTCAGAATATTTTTGATAAGGTAAGTTAACATTAATTTATGTTCTTAAATGCTAGTTAAAATTTGAAAAGTATTGTGAATATACTTTTTTCTTTAATTTGTACAAATCGGATATATTGCCATAAACTCAAGAGATCATAGCTAAAAAACATAATCAATTTTATTTCTAAAATTTATGCTCGACTTTTTAAATTCATTGAATAATTGATATATTTGGTCTATATTTTATATCAAATACATCGATTATTTAATGAATCTAAAAGTCGATTGTTTCTTATCAATAAGATCGAAGGGAGTAATATGCTAAAAAGGAGATTGAAGATTTCTTGTCGAAAAAAAATGAGAATGAAGATTTACGTAGTGAACAATTGAAATATCGATTTGTTTAGAAAAAACTAAGTTCTGTAGAACAATTCTTGTTAAGACTTTATATATCTTTTTATCTAACTCCTGATCATCCGAGTCTTCTCCCGGAAATCAAAGGGTTAACACAAAGCATAATATCGAAGTTTGACATAGGTTTGATCTCTATCTCTTGCGTAGAGAGAAAATTCAATTGGAAGAGAAAAACCCACTTTATATGCTAATAAGTTCTACTAACCACCAACAAATATCAGTGAAAACTTTGTATCTATAACCATCGGTTAAACTCGAAGAGACTAGAATAATTGATAGAAATTCTTCTAGTCTAGACAAAAGTTAAAATAATTTTTTTGACCATTTTATTGTAAATACACTACTTTTTTAAAACACATTTTCTATTTTTCATTTCTTAAACAACATTCTTTCTTATTAAGATAACATGCTTAGTTAAAAAAGAAGCACCGACTTGTCACAATCAAAAGGCAGCGGTTACACATGGAAACCACATAATAATTGGTAAGCATATCCCATTACGATACTTTGCCTTTTAGTCTTCTACAATCAAATTTTCCTATAAATACATCAATGCATTAAAACCATCTCATAATTGTCACATACACTCAACACCATAAAACCCCTAACTTACTCTTTTCATAATCACATTAGTCACTAAAATGGAGTCCAAAGGGTCAGTTTTGATTAAGCTTCTATTGCTTCTGCACGTATCAGTTCTATGTGCTTCACAATCACAGGATTTTGATTTCTTTTACTTTGTTCAACAGGTAATATAAATAAAATTTGAATGTATGTCATGATTTTAGTTGGTAAGAGATAAATCTCGTATGTTTTCTAAAGTGTACTTTCGAACGACATATTTTGTTCAGAAGTGTACGTTTAAACGGTGTGAAATTTGTGTCTATTCTGAATGTGTACATTTGAATTCATGTTGATTGCAGTGGCCAGGATCATATTGTGACTCACAAAAGAGTTGTTGTTACCCAACAACTGGAAAACCTGCTGCAGATTTTGGAATTCATGGTCTATGGCCTAATTACAAGGATGGCACTTACCCTTCTAACTGTGATCCCAGTAACTCTTTTGACCCATCCCAGGTATTTCATTCTACATCAATTAATTGAATTTTTCAAACATTCGTTTTGTTTGACGGATTTTTCAATCAATTTTTCTTTGTTGACTAAATTGATTGAAAAGAATACGTCTTTTGGATTCACAAAATCTCACATGTTTTATAAAGTGTCCTTTCAAACAACATTCTTTGTTCGAAAGTGTACTTTAAATGTTACAAAGATTGTGTTTCTCCTCAACATTTTGACTAAATTAATTGAAAAGATTATGTAATAAATTCAGTAAAAAAGTTCTTCTCAAAATTATTGACTAAGTTGATTGAAAAGAATAAATTGTAATAAATTTTTCCAATCCCCAAAATCTCACATGTTTCCTAAAGTGTACTTTTAAACAATTAACTTTTTTTGATTTATAGAATAATTTATTTATTTGGATAAAATATAGACCGAATAAATCAATTATTCAATAATTCTAAAAAATCAATTGTTTTTTATAAATAAGAAGAGAGTATTTTATTTGACTAATTTATGTATTTGGTATAAAATATAGATCGAATAAATCAATTATTCAATAAATCTAAAAAAATCAATTGTTTTTTATAAATAAGAAGAGAGTATTTTATTTGAAAGTGTACTTTTAAACATTAGAGGAAGTCAAAAATGTTTTCTGAAGTTTACTTCATAAAACTTGTATCAATGACGTTTGAAAAAAAATTAATTAGTTTTCTACCGGTGATTACACACATTAAGTGTTTTCGAGTAGAGATAATTTTGCATTTAAAATTAGTTATAATTTGAAATTTCAACTTAACTTTTATCTTCGGAATTATTTTTTAACCTTAAATAATTATATGTACAAGTCGAATTTATACAAATGTATCCGAACATAAATTATACAAAATTCAAAAATCAATTTTCACTAACATACAATTAAACAAACCAAACTAAACTTATTCTTTTAATGGTTAAAACAAGTCAAATGGAAGTGGAACTAGTGAACACGGTTTTGCAACCATAAATAGACCTTTTAATCATTGTATTGATTTACAAGTCACTATACAATTATAAAATGTGTTTGTCTATCGTCACAAAACAAACGTTTCCTTATCCATTTTAGCTTATACCCTTTCTCTGTCTTTATGAAAACTTTTCAACTTTATTCTAAACTTTTGACTTAAATATATTTTCTTGACATAACTTGTACGTAGAGAATTGACTAAATAAATATTAGATATTCTAAAAAGGGAAAACAGAATTTGTTTTTATCCTATAAAATATTCAGTTTCCATGATGATTAATTTAGCATAGTACCACTAATTTGTTTGTGTACATGATAACAGATATCTGATCTCAAAAGCAATTTACAACAAAACTGGCCCACACTAGCATGCCCAAGTGGTGATGGAATACAATTCTGGACACATGAATGGGAGAAACATGGTACTTGCTCAGAATCTGTTCTTAAGCAACATGATTATTTTGAAACAACTCTCAATTTGAGACAAAAATCCAACCTCCTCCAAGCTCTTACAAGTGCAGGTAAATATCTAAGATCCATGCATGTTACTTATATAATGTTCTCTAATTATAGAGTCTCAAAGATTTACCTTTCTTTCCCAAATGACGCGCTGGTCCATCCGCGAACAATAACGAGTTGTAATATGTTGGTATAATCTGCTTGCAATCTATTATTATTGATAACCTTATGTCGGAACTTATAAGTGTCAAGTAAAAAAAATTGGTGCTATGAATGTCACAAACCAACCCGTGGTCGATATGGTCCAACTTACGTAGAGCAAAACATACATGGACCAAAAGAAATTTATTTAGTTTTCATAGGTTTTGGTTTATTAGGCCGTATACAGGCTCTAATCCATTTTGTCAGCTCTAATCAAATAGAACGAACTCGATTTCATATATCCTTTTGTGTTAAGAAAGTGATATCTTTCGCATATTACTAAGAAAACATTGATTTTGTGACAGGAGTACAACCTGATGGAAATTCCTACAGCTTGAGCAGCATCAAAGGAGCTGTACAAAATGCAGTTGGGTTTGCTCCATTTATTGAATGCAATGTGGATTCATCTGGCAACAGTCAACTATACCAAGTTTACTTGTGTGTGGACACTTCTGGATCAAACTTCATTGACTGCCCTGTGTTCCCCCATGGCAAATGTGGATCTGAGATTGAGTTCCCATCTTTTTAAGTACAAGATTCAACTACAATAATATATCTTGAAGTTCATTTATGATATGTATCGAATTGTGGTGATATTTGAACTTGTGTTTTTCTTAATTGAATGCTTGCATATGTATAATTCTAGCCCAAAACATGTAATTCTTTCTTCTTCCAAGTTGGGACATAGTTAATTGCAGTTGAGAATCCATTGGAATATACAAAGGTTCGGGTTTGAACCCCAGATTTCTCGACTATTTATTTTAAGGATAAAATTTTAGACACTAAAATACACATTGCATTCAATGAATGAAGCGAACTGATGATATTAGGACATGCACTCATATATATTAGAATGTGTCAGAAGTGTATAAGAGCCTAAACTTAAATATGATAGACACATATTGAAGCTAAGTTGAAACAATCTCATTTTTATGCTTGTGACCAAGCAAGTGTATCTTTTCATCATACATGTCAAAATGATATATATCAAGGAATCATTTAATCAAAGTTATATTCATATGTTAACAAGATCATATTATACATAAAAACAAAAACAAGAATTAGGGGTGTTTGTTTTAGCTTTAAAAAAAAATAGATTTTATGTTAGAAATCTTTAGAGATTTTTTTTTTAGAAATTTTGAAAAAAATCTGAAGTTATTTGTGTTTGTTTACTATAAAAAAATACACTTTTTTAAAAAAACGATTTTTAACTAGTTCATGTCTTACATCCTTATGTTTGAAAAAAATAGATTTTGAGAAAAGTTAATCCTAATAGTTTTTCCAGTGCGTTTGTTTTAGCTTTTAAAAAAATAGATTATGTTTTAGAAAAATCTAGATATTTTTTTAGAGATTTTGAAAAAAATCTGAAGCTATTTGTGTTTGTTTACAATCTTTTCAACTAAAAAAATTAATTTTTTTTTTATTTTTGTAATGTTTGTTTTAGATTTTTAAAAAAATCAATTTTGTTAAAGAAATCATTTGTAGCCTCAAAATGAAAAGCTATTTCAAGTAGTTTTTTCAAAATCTATTTTTTTTTCTAAACATAAGGAACTCAAGTATAAGAGCTTCAAATCTTTAAAAAAATGACTTTTATGATAGTAAACAAATAGAAATAGCTTTAGATTTTTTTCAAAAAACTCTTAAATAAAAATCTCTAGATTCTGTCAACTCAAAATCTATTTTTCTTAAAGCTGAAACAAACGCACTCTATGTTTGAAAAAGAAAAGATTTTGAGAAAAGGTAATTCTAATAGCTTTTTGAGTGCGTTTGTTTCAACTTTAAAAAAAAAAAAAAGATTTTGGATTAAAAGAATGTAGAGATTTTTTTTTAGAGATTTTAAAAAAAATCTAAAGCTACTTATGTTTGTTTACTAACATAAAAATCATTTTTTTTAGGTTTAAATGTGTCATCGGTCCCTGCACTTTCATTAGATTTTGGCATTGGTCCCTGCACTTTGTAAAAATATTAGTATTGGTCCCTCTACTAACGGAGTGCCACGTGGCCCAATCATTTCACGCCACGTGGCACCAATACCAATATTTTTACAAAGTGCAGGGACTAATACCAATAGTTTTGTGTTTTTTTTACAGAAAGTTAACAGAGGGACCAATACCAATATTTTTACAAAGTGCAGGGACCAATTCCAAACAAAAAAAAGTGTAGGGACTAATGCCAAAATCCGATGAAAGTGCAGGAACTAAAGGTATATTTAAGCCTTTTTTTAATATTTGAAGCTCTTATACTTGAGTTCCTTGTATTTGGAAGAAAAAAATTGATTTTTTAAAAGCTACTTGGAATAGCTTTTCATTTTGAGGCTAAAAATGATTTTTTTAACAAAAAGATTTTATTTTAAATCCGAAACTAACACTGCAAAATTTTAAAAAAATAGTTTTTTTTTTAGAAAAATCCCAAACAAATGGGTCCTTTATTTCAGAGGTAAAAATAGATTTTTTTTATAAAATGATATTTCTAAAAATCCTAAACAAACACTTAAAAATGATAAAATAGATTTTTTTACTAAAAAAATTCAAAACAAACTGTCACTTTGCGCCCGTTTGTTACTGATTTTGACATAAAATAGTTTAGAGATTATATTTTTGAGATTTTATGAAAAATCAGAATCTATTTTGCGTTTGTTTACCGTAGTAAAAATCACTTTTTTTAAAAAATAATTTAGTTTGTTTGGAAACAGCTATATAAAAGCGATTTTTTTTGTTACAAAATTAGTTCAATCTTTAAATCCATATTTTCTCTCTCCTCTAAAAAAAAAAATCTATTTCTTGAGAGCTTCTTTTTAGATTATTTTTAGATTCTGATTTTTTAAAAAAAAATTGTAAGAAACGGATGCAATATTCATACTAGTGATTATTTTCTTAAAAAAAGTGATTTTTTCCTAAAAGAAAAAGATATAACAAACGAGCTCTTTATTTTAGAGTCAGAATAGATTTTTTTGATAAAATGATTTTTCTAAAAATCTTAAACAAACAGTTAAAAATGGCAAAAGTGATCTAAAACAAACGGGACCTTAAATGCATAACGCATCAATTGAAAAACGCAACGATACCGCAATATCTAAAACAAGCTCACCAAGAGAGGTAAAGGTTTAAATATTACATCTTTACAAACTTGTTGAGCAACTAAGTTCACTAGGAATATAACTCATTATACAATTTACACTTGTTGATCTTCCAGAAACAATAAACCATGCTTGGTGCATCTTCTATGTTGGTGTGTTATCTCCCCAACTTTCATTTGCATCTAAAACGTTAATAGCAAGAGTGTTGCATTTGGGTGCCCATATCATAATGGCCTTAGGAAGATGAAACCTCTAAAATGACATTTTGCTAAGGTGTGACCTTTTTTACAATAATGTCTTCAAGTTGTATGGCTAATCGACATGTGCATGTCGATTGAGTGATCACCCTTTTTCAATGATTAAGTAGAGTAATTAGGTAGAAAAAGATTGTGGTTTAACTAGCATCTCTATGATAAATTCTTTGGACCTACTAGATTGAAGTTTGGAGAACCGAAATCTTTTTTTTTTTGAGAGAACCGAAATCTTTTAACGAGCTTAAGAATGCAACAAGAGCTGGTGGTTTCATTGCCAGATAAAATAAAGACTTTTGTAACTGAAGAAAAGAGGTAAGTACCATGATATTGACTTAGCTATTTTATTCAAACGTCGTGAAACTAAGTAAGCAATTGTAGACACCGGACCCAGCTACAAAGTAGTAAAAGATAACGAAATCCAACATGACTTAATAACAGTGTTGCCAATTTTTGTTTCATTTAGAGAATCAACCATTGCCAACTGCAACCCCCAAGTTACATATCCTAATCAAAATCATAGGAGTTAAGTCGAAATTTCACAATCTCTGCGGATACAAACTTCTATAAAATTTACTATTTGATGACTATTTAGTATACTTACTAAACCAGCCGTCAACATGCTCACCTCCTTGACCTCACATACCACGATAGTTGAGAGGACAAAGTGGTAACAGTTAGGGACTTCTGAGATCATGGACCACAATGGTGGCCATGATATAGATAAACTGCCTATCTCACCTCCATACATGCGTGGTCTAAGGTAACGTATCATTGATTCACTTTTCTACCCTATAGTCTGAACATAACTATTTTTGAATGTGAACACAAAAGATTGCTATATTAGAATAACAATATATAGAATATTATCTCATACACAAATTTTATAAATGGTAATACATATACCATGATCTATACCCATGTAAATTGATTAGGTTAACTTGAACTTTGTTTATCTCAATGCATTTCGTTACATTGATACATATGGATAAGATGACAACTTACAAGCCTAGTAAGATCACGTATGCAACAAAATATCCTCAAGAGTTTTAATGATCATGCATTCTAGTTGTTCAAACTAAAGACCTCTATTAAAATTGAAAGTGTATTTGTCAACTCATTCAAGCCTCTTGTGTAAACATAACATACTTTATTTTTTTGTTTTTTATAGGTTGCTTTCATTGGAGTAAATATGAGGCATATCGGTTAGATGTGAATGTGAGTAATCATGTCTTTTTTTAGTACAATTCAACCATGGTGGTTAACCTGACATACTTATTACTTACAAGTTATATGAACAGTCTTTCTTATAGATTGTTTTAGATAATACAATACCCAAAATAAAAATACTCACTAGCCAAATCACCTTTGTAAACAAAACATAGTTGCGTCCTCTTTTGGTTTTCGCCGTAACTCCAAACAACCAAGAGCTACAAACAAATTTTGATTTGCACGCTATTCTACCGACAACCTACGTTTCAATATGAAAGCACTTACTAATTAGACTCTTACAAAATTAGATAGTATAATAATGTATTTTTTAAAAACACATACAAATAATAATTACTAAATATTGATTTTAGAAATAATAATAATACTTTTTTTTTTTACGCATAGCAATATCATGTCTTTTTTTTGTGGTGGCCGAGGTTCGAACATCAGACCTTGCATATTTTATACATTATCCTTACCAACTGAGCTAAGCTCACAAGTACTAGCAATATCATGTCTAGAAAGATTTTTATGCAATACATAATTATTAATTATTGAAATTATGGAATACGGTTTCATCAATTTCAATCTCAAAGAAGTATATATTTTTAGAAGGTAATGTAAATGTTGGGAGATAAAGATATGAGATAATAATATGATAAATTCAGAGTAATAATATTTGTACAATCATTTTTGACAATTTTTGAAACAATATTCTTGTATTTTTTTTATTGGTCAAAAATAATAGAGACTGAAAGATGAATAGAGAGTAAGTACAAAAAAGAGTACGAGAGAGTTCTCCAAAAAGTATCTCAAAATAGTTGTACAAATATCATTTATTTAAATGATATTATAAGAACATAGATAAATAGAAAATGAGGTGTACAAGGGGCGTAAAAGTCTCGGGGAAAATAATCATTGTCATTCTTAACGAGTAGATACAATCAGTGGCGGAGCCAGAAAAAAAGCTCGGGTGGACCACTACAATTAATTATAATATATAAACACAAATTAAAGTTGTAATAAGCATTAAGTACGAAGTCGAAATGACGGAGATTGACTAAAAAGTTAGGGATAGTTAAATAATTATGTATTTAACAACTACTATAAATAATGAAACTTTTTTTGTACATTACGACTGTAATCTCAGAGAATTTTCAATTGACAAGACAATATGCAGGCAATTTGAAACCCATGCAAATTCGAAGGTCTGTAAGCCTCCGCTAACATGTCAAGTATAAGCATCACAAAAATCACGTATGCCGCTCTTGAAACCGCGGAAAACTATAACCGTTGAAAATTTGTTTAAAGTCTCGCAAAATAGATCTATAATTGAATTATTTAAATTTTTCGGGTGGGCCACTACACCACTTTGCTGGAATTTGAATCAGCCGAAACTTAAAACCGATATAAAATTGTATAAAATCTCGCAAAATAGATCTATGGTCGTTAATTTTTTAATTTTTCCGGGTGGACTGTGGTCCTCCCTAGCCCATGAAGGGCTCCGCCACTGGATACAATAATCCTTCAATTTATCAAATTTCATAATAATCCATTATTGAGAGTTCATTAGTCAAAATAGTCTTTTACATCAAAATGATTCGTTATCAGTTATTCAATACATTTAATTATTATCATATCAGTATTTTAAATATATACTTACAATCATATCAATCTCTATAAGAACAAAGTTATTGTCAGTATGAAAGAACTATTTTAACATCAAAGACTATTCTAACTAATAAGATGCATAATCAAAAATTATTTCAAAATTTTGATACATTTATTCATTCATTGCATAATGATAAACACTTAGTTAAAAAGGAAGCACCGACCTGTCATAATCATTAAGCAGCGGTTACACACGGAAACCACATACTGATTAGCAAATAATAGTGTGAACTGTGAAGCATATCCAATTATGATACTCTACCTTTTGGCTTCTTACTTTCGATCTCCTTCTATAAATACACCAATGCATGAAAACCATATCATAATCATCACATACACTCAACACCATAAAATCCCCCACTTATTCTTTTGATAATCACATAAACATTAGTCTAAAAAATGGAGTTCAAAGGGTCAGTTTTCATTAAGCTTCTCTTGCTACTACAAATATCTGTTCTATGTGCTTCACAGGATTTCGATTTCTTCTACTTTGTTCAACAGGTACTATAAAATTTTATTCAATTGTCATTTTACGCTCCGAAAAATCACATATGTTTTCTGAACTCTGAAGTGTACTTTGGAACGACATATTTTGTTCAGAAGCGTACTTTTAGACGATGAAAAATTTGTTTCTTTCAAACATGTATACGCGTTGAGTGGAATATTTTTTTAATTTATTTAGTTAGTTATAAAGAATATGTATCAAATTATTGATTGGGATTTTGCATTTGCAGTGGCCAGGATCATATTGTGACTCACAGAAGAGTAGTTGTTGCTACCCAACAACTGGAAAGCCTGCTGCTGATTTTGGAATTCATGGTCTATGGCCTAATTACAAAGATGGCACTTATCCTTCTAACTGTGATCCTAGTAACGCTTTTAAGCCATCTCAGGTACTTCATTCTACACCAATTAATTGAATTTTTCAAGAAACCTTATTTTTTTATGGATTTTTTCAATCAATTTTGTAGCCTGCAAAGTTGTAATTTTTTATTTTTACATTGCTATATTCTCATTTTTTATGCAGCCTGTCCAAATTTTGTTTTTATTAGCTTGTCCTTTTATACTTTTAGAGGTAAAAAAAATATTTGTTGGGACAATGATGAACTTGATAAATGCCGATCAAGCCAGCACGCAATTATGTTAAAACATTTTTGAGTAGAAATGATTTTGCGTTCAGTTTTTCTTCTTCTTATATACATTCTTACATACATTGAAAATTAGTTCTAGTTTGACGTTTCAATGTAGAACTTTTATCTCTAGAATTATTTTTTAACCTCAAAATATTATATTTGATCATACAAAATTCAAAATTAGCTTTCACTAACATACAATCAAATAAACCAAAGTGAACTTATTTTTTTAATGGTTTAAAACAAGTGAACTAGTGAAACACGCTTTTAATCATTGTATCTGATTTACAAGTCAAACGTTTTCTAATCGATTTTCAACTTTACCGTACGGGACTTTAGCTTATACCTTTTCTGTTTGTCTTTTTGGAAACTTTTCAACTCAATTAAATCTTCATGACATAACTTCTACGTAGACAATATCCTGAAAAGGCAAAAAAGAATTTGTTTTTATCCTATTCAGTTTCCATGATGATTAATTTACCATAGTATCACTAATTTGTTTGTGTATATTGTCACAGATATCTGATCTTACAAGTAGTTTACAAAAAAATTGGCCCACACTAGCATGCCCAAGTGGCAATGGAATAACATTTTGGACACATGAATGGGAGAAACATGGTACTTGCTCTGAATCAGTGCTTAGTCAACATGACTATTTCGAAACAACTCTCAACTTGAGACAAAAAGCTAAACTCCTCCAAGCTCTTACAAGTGCAGGTAAATATCCAAATTTTCGTTAACTTAGGACGAAATATTATACAAATACATTAGCGCAGTAGAAAAAGCGGATATTAAAAAATCTCATTGATTGTGTCAGGAATACAACCTGATGGAGGATCCTACAGCTTGAGCAGCATCAAAGGAGCTATACAAAATGCAATTGGGTATACTCCATACATTGAATGCAATGTGGATTCATCTAAAAACAGCCAACTATACCAAGTTTATTTGTGTGTGGACACTTCTGGATCAGACTTCATTGATTGCCCTGTGTTCCCACATGGCAAAGCATGTGGATCTAACATTGAGTTCCCATCTTTTTAAGTTGGATTTTTTAAGACAATAATCTCTTCAAGTATACATGTTGTCCTTTACATGTATTCAATAATAATAGTGATAATTGAATTTTTACATGTTTTTTTTTAATTAAATGGTTACATATGTATAATTCTGATCTGCAGTAGTGTGTAATTGTTTTTCTTCTAGTTGAGTAAAAAAAAATGAAGTTGCAAATCCATGAGAATAGGTGCTTTTTATGCTTTCATATATGCTAGAACTAAATAATTGGCCATTTTATCTTCTATTTAGATTACCAGTTAGACCGCATGTAAGAATTAATCCGTTTCATTTGCACAATCACAATGTAAGTTAGAGGCTTCTCGTTATGAAATTGATCAGATAAGAGAATGTCAAGAACATAGTCACATAATTCGTTGCTAAAGGTGTGAACAGCAAACCAATTTGCGGTACTTTTGCATTTTCGTACAAGACTAACTCGCATGGAATTCATATAAACTCGCGAACCAGAGTATGACATTCATACCATACGATAAAATTGGCTAGAAATAAGAACAATACTAACAAGCAAAAAAATTAGTTATATTGCATGCAATGGATGAGGACGCTGCGGTAAAAGTTTAGATGGTTATAAAATAATCATTAGGATCATTTTAATTAATAGCGTAACAATCAAAATATTACAACATACCACAAACCAAAATAGCACTATGTATTACCTCCATATATATATATATATATATATATATAATACTTGAAGGGTAGTGTACTGCTTACCCAAATTCATACCACGTATTATTGCAAATTACGAACAAGTGACAATGATCAAGAAATACTTAACGATTAAGTGATACTTAATTTATGGAAAAAAGGTATGAATACAGTAAGAAAGTCCTGGACTCCTGTTCAAGTAAAACACAAATAAATGAGACGCCTAACAAGGCGTTGATACCAACCAGGATCCACAAGTAAAGGGCCTTCAACCAACACTAAATGATGGTTTTTCTCAATAAGAAGAGAAGCAGGATTGGCCACGAGAAACCAGTTTCCACTACTAAAAAAACAAAAATTAGTGAGGGATATTTAGTGAGGGAAAACGTGAAATCCCTCTCTAATTCCGTCACTAAATTTTGCGAGCAAGGAATTTGTGAGGAATTTCATTTTTTCCATCACTAATTTCCCTCGCTAATTTTGCATTTTCTAGTAGTGTTCATTGATGATGTCTAAGACATATTTTCTTTGACACAAAACTATTATTGTGATATCTTAACTTCCACACCTAGAACATATTTCAATATTCCCTAGTCTTCATACGAAAACATGTTTGAAGGTAACGCTTGAATTGGTGAATAGTTGTAGAGTCATTTTCTGATAGTAGCCTGTTGGCTTAGAAGCTCAAGGCAGTCTCTTGAAACGGTCCCCAATTCATGAACCGGGTTCTGAAGCATCTTTTGTGGTATGTATTTCTGCAATGCTTTCAACTAGCTCTGACATTTTATTATCAGTCTTTTTGTCGTCAAAATTGATGTTTATTGATTCTTCAAGTGTATTAGTTTTAGAATTATACTCTATGTATGCCTTTGAGCGCTCAGAGTATCCAAAAAATATTCCATTCTGAGCTTTGACATCAAATTTCTTTAGATAGACTTTATTGTTCAAGATGCAACATGTACATCCAAACCGGTAAAAGTAAGTTATGCTTGGTCTTCTTCCTTTATATAGTTCATATGATGAAACTCTTACAATCAAGGTGGAAATTGTTGGATTTGATTGTCAAGTTTCTTAAATAAAGAAGGAGGTTAAAAAATATTAGCTATTGGAGAAATCCCACATCACTTAGTGTGGTGAAACAAGGGGAAGACCAAGGCAATATATTGTACCTAGATTCTTTGTTTATATTTGACTTAGTTTAAATATTTTCTTTGTGAAAGTGTGGTTGTACTCAGACATTGAGGTGAGAGTGAGAAAAGTCTATGTGTTGTAAAAAATTTCACATAGTAATAACTCTCTGGTTGTCGATTTAGACAACGGTCGTGATTTTTTCTCCGGTTTTGGATTCTTCTTCTTTTTAAAGAATTCCTTTAGCTTCTTTCTTCTCTTCCATCTTCTTCGGTGGGTAACGATTCTTCTTTTTCTAATTCCATGCATTCTTCATTTTACAAAGAGAAACAAAATGACATGAAAAAAGAAGCATTCATTAGAAGAATAATTCTGAATGTAAAAGGTAAAATGAAGGTTAATATGAAGAAATTGATTGTTTCATTGGGAATTTGAACAACTACTCTCATAAAAATTTGAAGACGTTGTTTTCTTTATCCCAGTAAGGAACATGTTTTTAGTTGAAGAGGTGAAGTTGAACGTGTACCTTGTAAACACGTGTGTTAATATACCACCACCCAAGGTACCATTAAAATTCTGATTAAAATATTTTAAACACTGATAATAATAATAAGAATGATAATAAAATAATTAATGAAATATATTACACCTATTAGAGACATTAAAAGAAGAAAACACTCTTATTTGCTGACGCAGGCTTGTCATAATACTTAGTTGCTTTATTATATTGTATCATGTATGATAGTTTAAATAAAGGGTAAAAATGGGGAAAAATCAAACCCAAAGTGATATATCCTTTTTATATATTGGTGTGGATATATATGAAAAGAGGAATAACTACCAAAATAAAACCAATAAGAATTATGTCTATACAAAACATTATCTTAAAATAGTTCATTATAAAATATATATGGTAGGAGAAATTTTCCATAGCAGATTTGCAGGACTTGTTCTTGTATGCATTCTAGCCCTCTAAAATGCTTGAAACCAACCATATATCATTTGCACAAAAAGATAATGTGGAGTGAACTATAAAAGTGGGGTGAACTAACATTCGTTCACTTATCACTTCACATCTGTTCACTTCACCTTTTAAATATATGCATGATTAATGTTGTAAATATATGAAATAACGAAATAAGAGAAACAATACATACCCATACATATACCTTTCTTCTTCAATATTTTTCTTGCACAACCGCAAAGCTTGTAGAAATCCCCCAAGAAACATTGATGATGTCGTTTTGGTAGCAGCATATGAGGCATACAATTCCAACAAGAATAGTTTCTTACCTTGTGGAGCCTTAACAATGTCTGAGGTTGGATTTTGAATGATTCTTTGATCATAAGTAATAGGATTACAAGCATTTGCATCTACAGATAAACCCTCTAGAAAAGTTTGTGATTGTGACTGATAAAAGAGGCGTAATTTGAAATTAGTATCAATTGGAGTTGAGGATTGAATGATTCTTCAATCTTCAACTTCAATAGATACCAATCTCAAACGACGTCGCTTTTATAAATTACAATCATAAGTTTTTCTAGATGGCTTCTCTGCTGGTGCAGATGCTTGTAATGATATTGCTTATGATCAAAGAATCATTGAAAATCTAACCTAAGACATCATTATGACGCCATAAGGCACACAATTATCCTTGTTGGGGTTTTCCACCTTGAACTGCAACCAAAAGGACATCACCAACGTTTCTTGGGGGATTCCTACAAGTTTGTCGCTGATGCAAGAAGAAGATTGAGAAAGATAGGTAGATGTACATGTATGTATTGTTCTCTCTCTCTCTCTCTCTCTCTCTCTCTCTCTCTCTCTATCTATCTATCTATCTATCTATCTATCTATCTATATATTCTTCCAATATTTCACAGATTTACAACAATAGTCATGCATATATATCTAAATGATAAAGTGAACAAAGGTGAACTGAAAAACGAACACCAATCCCAAAGACATGTTCACTGGTTTACACCAAACTCATTTAACACCACCAAGTCAAAGTATCTCTTCACATGCTCCTCTGGAGCACTTTCTCTTTTCACCTACTCCTAACAATTTCTATCTTTAATATCCAAGGGTAAATGCTTAGTAAAGAAGACCTCACTGCACAAGTTAAAACAAATCATGTAAGTATCATTTAAACTTAATACCAAGATATTTTGAGATATTTAGTTTAACAGTGAAGACTAGTTTTGGTTCTTGACAAAAACCAAATGAGTCAATTTTGTCTCTTAGAAAAATAAAAACAATTTTTAGTCGTTTTTCGAGCAAGGCACAATAAAACTTTTCACAATTTTGGCATGATATGGAGGGGATTTTAGTATTAATTTCACACAAGAGAAAACTTTAAGAAAAATAATCTATATTATTAATAGATGAAAGAATGAAATGAACAGACAACGCAACGATTCTTACCTCTATTCTCCAAATGAAAATGGTGTGATTGAATGATTAAGATCGTAGGTGGAAATGACGGTGGAGGTGTGTGAAATATTGTAGTATCTAGGTGTTGTGTGTGTGAGAGAGAGAGAGAGATTAGATGATAAAGAGATACGAACATGTGGAGTTTATGAGTGAAGTAAGCATGTTCCCAAGTGCACTTAAATAGATGACCATGTGTGAAGAAAGAGATTGGTGTGACCAATGAGACATAAGAATGAGTTGTCATAACCAATGAGAATAGAGGTGAATTGTCATGACCAATAAGAGCGAAAGGTGAGTTGTCATGACCAATAACAATAAGACATGTAGCGTGAAAACAAGAAAAGAGAAGAAATCGTGCGAAAATATTTTCATCTTTAAATTGCATAAGGAGAGAAAATATTTGGCACAAGAATAAATTGATTTTCTGATGAAATAAAAGGAAATAATAAGAACTATAAATTTTTCTCTCTCTAAACTTTGCTCCGACATCTCTCTAACCCAACCTTTCTTCCAGCTACCGCCTCACTTTTCTCCCTCTTTAATCCAAACTTTCTCATCTAGGATGTAGATCTGACGCCGGTGATGGTGTGCTCGACCTTCACGTAAGCATCACCATCACTCTCCAACTCGGGGTTGCTCGTTGCCGCCTTTGTTTGTCTCACCTGTCATTGGGGTTGCTCCGATCTGGATTCAACAGAGTAGACTAACGAGGGTGCGATGGTGAATAAAACTAGAGGTTTATGGGTTGTCCTCCTAGAGTTTTGGTTAGTTTGGGGTTTGGTTTCACCGTCATGAATGTGTCTCTTGTCGCCGTCGTGTTGGTTGGTTCGTGGTTGTTTTGTTTGATTTTGGTGGCAGATCTCTCCGACCTGTGTTTTTTGTCTGTTTTGTGTTTTTGTTCGTTATCGTGTTTTGTTTTTGTTGTGTTTTATTTTGTTTTGACCTTGGGTGGTTGCATATGTGGCATTTTTGCGGTGGATTGGTTTGTAAACCCATAAGGGTCCGGTTCTTTAAGTTGAAAAGGTTGTTTGGTTATTATCGCTTTGAACTCATCCCTCGATCTGGGTTCAAATGCCTCCTTGTGAAACTAGTAGTATTGGTGCTCATGTGCTTGATTCCCTAATGTTTTAGGTACCGTTTTTCTATCCGTCTCAGTCTATGGGCCTGTTTTGGAATGTTATAGTCAAAAGAGCTTTGCGAATGTTGCTTTGTTCAAGGGGTTGTTGGTGCATGGATCTTGATACCGTATTTACGGTCAATCAACTCACCAACTTAAAACCCTTTTTTATCAAACAAACGCTCACTCTTCATCTTTTTTGTAACCTGGTTTCGTTCCCGTACGCGGGTTCGCTGGGTTGCACCCGTGAGTAGTGTTTGTTTTGTTAGGATTTATTAGGGTTATTCCACCTGATTATATCACGATGTATTCCCGATTGAGTTGTACTGGGTCAGGTCAAATGCCTCCCAGCTTTGTAGCTCTGTTTTTTTTATTTAATACATCTTTCCTTTTGTCTAAAAAAAAAGGAAAAAATATATAAGCACGAATCGTGCATCAAAGCAAGAGTTACACGCCAAAATGCAATTGTTTTATCTCACATTTAGATTAAAAATAAACTAACAAAAATGAAGACATAAAAATTAGAACATTGCAATAATTTTTTGATAATATTACCTACCAAAATGACAAACATTAAAAATAAAATTCATCAGAAATTACGAAATTAAAACATTAAATAGAAACACAACTTCAGAAAAGTCAAACTTTGGTTTATGACCTATCAGAAAACCATTATTCGAAACAAAATCCTTCCACTATTTTTAAAAATTTTGTGGGATCAGTTCTTACCATTATTTTATAGATTGTCACATTCTTTTCGTGTTTGTTTTTGAATTTATCTATGAGAAATATTTCTTCTATTTTTTTTATTAATTTAGCAACGAAAAATATGTATCCTTCTTTAGTAAATTGGATCGACCCAATGGCCTGTACCAAAAAGCCTATCACACCCTATAGAGTTGTTTGGTTGGAGAATTACAAGACACACAATGAGCCAATACAAAACATTACAAACTCTTTCTTAAAATACCAGAAGTTCACTCTAAATACTCTAAAATATCATAAAATAAAACATAAAAGACTCGATGAAATACATAATATGGTGAGGAGTCATCACAACCCACAAATTATACGGTTGGTTATCCTCAAATAGCATAAAAACCATACATTCAATTTGCAATCAAATAAAGTAGCATACCTCTCAAATTATGGCCAACTTCGATGCCAGGTCATTGTTTTGTTCCATTTCCACCTTCTAGATAACTTGCCACTTCCATTCTAAAGGTCTTCAATCAAGGATGGCGTAGAAAAGATAATCCAAAGCTTTTATCCACACCAAATTTTCTATTCACTCACTCACAATTTATCTCTAGAAAGTGTGCTAGTTAAACCACTCAATAAACATGTTAATGTCATTTTATCATAGGATTGAAGATATTCTAAATAATCATTCAAAGTAAGTACAAATACACACACTTTAGAGATCTTTTAAGGTAACAATCTGGCTTAGGTAAAGGTGAGATATATTTTGGGATAGTAGGCTAAAAAATAAAAATAGAGTTATATCTCACCTTTATTTATATATTTTTTTATGGATACCAATTTTTTACATTTGACTCTTGCTTGCTTTTATGTAAACTGATCTTGGATGGTTCAATCCACATTTTTCTAATTTTTTATAGTAGCTAAATTCTCTAGTATCCCATCTCAAACTTAAGATGTTGCTAGTTTCAAAGAGCAACCTCAAACTTAATATCAAGTTAAGACAAGGAAAATTATAATGTCTACCTATATTTAAAAAGGGTAAACATATATAAAACTTTTTAAGTCTGTCGGCTTGTAACATGGTTTGACACCGAAACACAGGGGTTAATTTTTGGGCACATGGTGGCTTAGAAAAAGATAAAACATAATCAAGGTGGCTTGGAAAGGCTTAGAGCAACAAACAAATCTCTCGTGTGCATATAAATATAAACAATAAACGAGTTAAGATCATCTCCATTTGCTAAAATTTAAATGGACAATGCCATTTAGTGAAGAGGTCATCTTAACTCCTACTATACCTAATCATGTTGGTTAACATATCATACTTATTAGTTATAAGTTATCTGAACAGTCTTATTTATAGATTGTTTTAGATAATTTATTTACATAATTTTTTTTTGCTGACCTACTTTTAAAAAAAATTATCCAATCTTGCTCTACATTCAAAAAAATTATCTAATCTACCCTACTTTCCATTTTTCCCTTACATGGTGCCATCTGAGATGGCACCATCATCCTTCATGATGTCTCCATCTCAGTTGGCACCATCCTACTAGCTTTTTACTTCTTCTTTTTCAATTTTCATTTATTTTTTTGGCTCAATAATTTCTATTTCCTTCATTATGGCTCCATCTCAGTTGACACCGTCTTACTAGGTTTTTTTATTTAATTTTTTGGCTAAAAATTTATTATATAAATAATTAATAGAAAAATATAAAATAACATTATAATATAGATTGATAAATATTACAAAAAAATACAATGTAAGTACTACTGGCATGCAAGATTAAGATTAGGACAATTTTTGCGATAATGACCCTCGCCTCGACACACTCCATATTTTCTAGGAACCTTTTCAACTTCATCCATTTCGGTCCTAATGCGAGTGGTGGATGGACAACCCTTTTTCGGTCTCTGCATGGACAAATTCGGGCAAAACTCAAATCCTACATATGGGGTCCTAATCCAACAACTCTTCAATACAGTGAAATACACATAACCACAAAAAGAAACTCGCGTCTCCTCTGAATTCGAAAACTTCCCACCCTTACATCTTCAAACCTTTCCACCACCACAAACACAATCACAAACTCAAACCTCCAATGTCCCTACCAATTCTCACATCAACTTAAATTATTTTTGTTTCACAAACGACACAATTCAATTTTTGCGAACTATATTTAAATACTTTTCATTGTAATATTTATCAATCTATATTATTATGTTATTTTAATTTTTTTTCTATTAATTAATTATATTGATTGATATCTATTATTAGTTAATATGATTTTCTCTATTAATTATTTATATAATAAATTTTTAGTCAATAAAATAAATTTAAAAAAAAAAACATAGT
>Ga0228711_1003244_pt1 | contig 25225 bp, 10 predicted proteins | sample MedpolnodulmetaG_2_FD_177996 | JGI IMG/M metagenome (GOLD analysis project Ga0228711, IMG submission 177996) | Root nodule microbial communities from Medicago polymorpha collected in Santa Monica, California, United States - brown nodules | ecosystem: Host-associated > Plants > Roots > Nodule... | reverse complement strand
CACCAATAATTGAACATAATTAGAGATAGAACGATATGACAAACTGTCACACAAATAGAAAGGTATAACGCAAGTTGATTACATAAACTAAAATCAAAACACAATTTAACCAACCCAACTCTTATGAGACTTGCAGTTTGAACGAACACACAAATATAACCCTCTATCTTCAGACACCATTGAAGAAAACATGTTGTATACCGTCTTGTATAAGGAGCTCCATTATATGATAGCTCTCAATTGTTTATTAATGTACCGCCTTGTATTAACGATTTATTATCTAATGAAATGAGATGAATGTTTTCCATTAAAAAACAAAGGGACATACCTAACTTGATAATTTTGGAAACTAGATGAACACAGTTCGACAATTCAAGAGACTAAATTGAGTATTTTATTCAAAATATGTTGTTTTGTTTTTGGGTGATGACAAGTTTTCACTAAACTTGACTTACATGTTGGCACTAATGTCATGTGTTGCACGATATGATGGTGTTTAATATGCGGTGGTCTAAGTCTTAAATGAGTAGCTTCGTGTTGAACGAGCAGTGTAAGTGTAACTAGGAAAAATCATTTCCAAACACACACACAAAGTAATGATGAGCTCACCATAGTTTGGCCACTTTATATCAAAAAGCATTCTTATCCTAATGAATTGAAACAAAAAAGTTGTGTGAATTGATATTGATAGAATAATGGAAATTGGATTGGTTGCGGTCACATTCATGTAGATAGTGAAAGTGTGAGATCGGACGGTCTAGATCTCAATCAGATTTTGATTTTCTTTAGAAAGTAAAATTATCGAATAGAGATTTGGACCGTACGATCAAGATTTTCACCGAATAAAGATTTTCTTTACACAGTTATTGATTGCGTGAATGTGTGTGTATTGTCAAAGACCACAACAAATCAGGATTTATAAAATAAGAAAAATGTTAACGAGTGTTTCGGGACACCCTTTAAGCATTTTAAATGGTAATATTTTATGAAAAGTATACCTGTAGAATAATTATAACAATACACTCTTTCTAATTACACGTATAACAAGATTCATCTATAGTGTGCATATGCATTAGCTCGTCATTGCCATAATATTCAGGGATTACAATGGTGGACTGAATTATCTAGTCTAGTTTTATTAGGATGCATTTTATTATAGATAATTTGGGTTTATCAAATTATCGTTTTTCATAAGTTTAATTGAGTTTTAGCCTAGTCTCCCTAATTTTGTACTTTTCCTTTTCTTTTTAATATTTTTTTAAGGTGTGTTGCAAATGTTTGAAGTGCCAACATGATTGGAGGTTTCTCCTCTACAATGATGCATTTGCATACCTTCTTGTTTACCAGAAAATGTGAGTAATTAGCTACTGAGAAATAAAAGTCGATTTGACAGTACTATACTAGAGTGGACCAAATATTGCAGTTGTTTTAAGGCACCAAATAATGCAGTTAAAGCCTTTGTTCAATTATTGTGTTTATAACTGTCATATCATCCTAAATTCCTTGTTGGGTCCCACTAGAGAATATAATGAACAATCTCCACAAAGCTTGACCTGGCTCAAGTAGTTTTTATGTAGTTTTTTGTCCAATCTTTTTGGTTAAATACGTTTTTGCTCTTTATAAAATTCCAACTTTTTATTTTAGTCTATTTAAAAAATTTCTTCTAACTTTTGGCTGTCTAGAAGTTTTCAATTATCATTTTTGATTTATATTTATAACTTAAGTCAACTCATGTGTAAAGATTATTTTCGAACTTTGCCCAAATACTTTTTAACAATGTGAGAGTTAAAATATAAAAATCTAAAATTATAAATGTGAAATATGTTTTTTTTTACAAGGTTATTTTCTAAGTCTCACTCAAATTACGGGCTATTTGAAGTATTAATCCTAATAATATTAAAATAAAAGTTATGTGATCTTTTAAAATATGAAAAGTACTAACAAGAGATACTTGTTAAAGAATCAAATACAATAAAAATATCTTAAAACTTATATAATCGATTTCTGAAAAGTGTAAAAAGATACTCTTTTCGATATAAAATTTACTTTTTTATTTCTTCTTCAAATGCAAGGACACCCTTAAAATATAAATATAAGTGTATGTTAAAATGTTAGCTATTATAAGAGTGAGCACCGAAGAGTTTACACATGGCTTCCAATATGCAAAAGAAGAAAACCCTTCCAAAAAGAATAACATCACTTCCCATGCACTATTAATAGTGCAACAACTTTTTCAATTTATTTCATTACAAAAGAGCAAAAATTGACCTTACTTAACAACAAGTCATTATATGTTATTTGCTTCTTCACAATTCATATTGAATATTGATCAATGGCTTCTATGCAAATCCTTTGGTCATGTAATCAAGTTAATCACAAGGGAAATTCAAAACACCCTTATATGAAATCAAACAAGATCATTAGTAGAAAAAGGTATAATCTAATTAGATTTGAAGGTGGTGTGGTACAAAATTTTGATCAAGAAAAGAGGAAATTGAGAGTACTAATAGCTGGTGGAGGAATTGGTGGACTTGTTTTGGCTCTAGCTGCAAAGCATAGAGGTTATGAAGTGAAAGTATTTGAAAAAGATTTGAGTGCTATTAGAGGTGAAGGTAGACATCGTGGTCCAATTCAACTCATGAGTAGTGCTCTTTCTGTGTTGGAAGCTATTGATGAGAGTGTTGTGAAGAAGATCATGGAGGTGGGTTGTGTCACTGGAAATAGGATTAATGGTCTTGCTGACGGTGTTTCTGGAGAGTGGTATGTTTTCCATTTCCTTATCTCAAATATGAACTTTATCATAATGATCACTTTCCTCGGATTAGGCGTGTCCTGGTGTCGTGTCCGACATCGACATATGTAATTACATTGAATTATGTGATCTTCTCAAATTATTAGTAGTGTCGATGTGTCAGTGTCCGTGTCATGTCCGGTGTCCTTATCCGTATCCGGACATCATACTAGAGGATTAAGCTTTCAAAACACAAGATGGTTGCATAAAGATGGTAAAACTACACCTTTTTTGTGTTATTTTTAGGTTTTACCGCTGTCCCTTGATTAAGTTTTTTTCGTTTATTTTGGTTCCTTAAATTACAAATGTTATACACTTTTGTCTCTTAAATTTTTTCGTTCCACTTTGGTTCTTTAATTTACAAATGTTAGACATTTATGCCCTTTCTATCGGTTTTCATTTAAGTCCTTAGTCTTTCAACAAAAAAGAAAATTATTTGTGTATATTGTTCATGACAAGCTTGGAAGGTGTTAAGGGGTTTGGTGGATAACTTGTGTGTGAAGATTAAATACCAAAAAGATTTGATTTTCACTACTCTCTTGTTTACACTTTCAGGTTCACTGAGTTAGATCTTTTGACTCCTGCTTCAAGGAAAGGACTTCCTCTTACTCTAGTCATATGTAGAATGACACTACAAGATATATTAGTCAATGCAGTTGGTTCTAATATACTTAGAAACAAATCTAAAGTGGTTGATTTTATTCAGGAACCAAACAAGGTTTGAGTTTTTCCAAACAACTTATTTCTGAATGCTTAATAGATTTTTATTCTAATTTTGATTTATTTTTTATTTACCAAAAGGTTAGAGTGGTCCTTGAAAATGGACAACACTATGATGGTGATATTTTAGTGGGGGCTGATGGAATATGGTCAGAAGTAAAATATACCATCCTTTTCTTTGTTTTATTTAGGTTTAAATGCATTTTGGTATCCATATATTTGCAGATTCACAATTTCAGTCCGTTCATTTCAAATTTTAAGAATATAATCTCTCAATTTTTTAAATTTCAAAATTTTTATCTCATTGAATTTAAAGCTTATTTTTGCTAATTTTTATCTCATTGAATTTGCACGTCACTCATTGACTTGTCGATTCATTATTCAATATGGCACGTCAACAAAAAAAGAAAAGTAAAAAATTCAATGAACTATATTTTTGGATTTAAAAATAGGGGACAAAAATCTTGAATCAACAAAATGGACCAAAATGCTTTCAAACCTTTTTATTTAGAAATGTATTTGATACTTGCTTTTGGTATTCTATCTCTTTTTGTTAATTTCTTTAGGTACGTTCAAAACTCTTTGGCTGGCAAGAAGCTAAGTACTCAGGTGTCACATGTTATAGTGGATTAACAAACTATGTGCCCCCATATATCAATACTATTGGGTATGTACTTCCATTTCTATTAACATTTTTAGAAATTAATTATATTAAAGATTTCTATTGTTGAATAAAGAACGTCAATTATCATTGAATTATGTAACATGGAAAAGATGGAGAAAGAAATGAGGTTATTTATTTGATCAACAAAGTTATAAACTTATAATACTTTGTCAACAAATCAACAATCCTAAAAATCTTAGTTAAAAAAAAAGAAGAAAGAATTGGATTCTACGTATCCTCACAATCATGAGTTTGACCGTCAAATCAAGCTTAGACGATTCAAGTTTCGGCTATGTATTTTGACCGCGATTTACTAAAGCTAGAGTGAGAGTTGATTGATCTTGATTCAACGGTCCAGATTGTGCGTTTGTGTCAAATGCATTATGGATTCATGAAAATTGGTCTTTTACCTCAAGAAAAGATGGATAAAAGAATGTTAAAAGTTTTTCTTATTTGATGTTTAAACTTGAAGGTATAGGGTGTTCTTGGGCTTGAACCAGTACTTTGTTGCTTCAGATGTTGGTTATGGGAAGATGCAATGGTATGCTTTTCACGGGGAACCCCCTTCATGCGGCCTTTTCCCAGAAGGTATATATTTATACTTTGTGTCAATCTATGTTGCACCGACACTTCAAATTGAAAGCAGGTTTGAGTGTTTGACACACGTTCATGTCCGACATGATCCTGACACATGTTGTTATATATAATTGCTTCCATGTCGTGTCTAGTGTCCATTGCTTATTGATTTGTATAAGCTACTGCAGGTAAGAAGAAAAGACTAATGGATCTATTTGGAAACTGGTGCAATGAAGTGAAAACACTCATATCAGAAACACCAGAGCATATGATTCTGCAGAGGGATATATATGATAGAGACATTATCAACACTTGGGGAATTGGGAGAATTACTTTATTAGGTGATGCAGCACATCCAATGCAACCAAATCTTGGTCTAGGGGGATGTATGGCAATTGAGGTATGTTATTTCTAATTGTCAACTGCAAAAATAAAATGAGGTCTGTTTTTTTTATTTAAAAATATCTTACTTTGTTGGTAATGTGTCTTACGATTCATAATAAGACCTGATTTATGATTCAGAAAATAGTTCTTCCGATTCACGGTATGAATCTAATTTTCACCAACTTAGCTCGTTTAAAGTATGTAGAAAAAAAACAAGCAAAGGAATCAAATGTGTTGCATAGAGCAATTTTTTATGTCCCTTTCTTTTGTTGCAATTGCATTTGCAGGACTGTTACCAATTAATACTTGAACTAGACAAGGTTGGAAGTGGTTTTGAGGAGTCTGAAGTTACCTCTGCTTTAAGAAGGTATCATTTTTGTTTTGATTTGAATTTTATGTGTGTTTTTTTTTGTCATCTTCAGAGAAAATGACTTTGTTGAAAAGAACTCGTCTCGATTATTCGAGGTGCGTTCGGAATAACTTTTTGCAGCTTATTTAGGTTTTACTTTATGGCATAAGAATCTGTAGAAATACTTCTATTTATTGTTAGTAACCAGAATCTGAACATTTAACCTCAGTCAAACTCTTTTGGATATGTCTCGGCTTAACTACTTAAAAATAGCTTATGATATGTTCCTAAACTATTTTCAGCTTATTTTCAAAGGAATAGTATATTAGGATAACTCATGATAAATGATAGGTGCGATCTTACCAGGGTGTAACGGTTTGCTTTGGATTGGTTCGGTTTTCACTGTTTTTCAAAAAAGAAACCGAACCAAACTAATCGGTTTGGTTCGGTTTGGATTGGTTCGGTTGATCGGTTTATTTAAAAATACAATTAAAAAATTCATATTCTCACAAAATATTTCATGGATCTTTGTATAATTGTATTTCATATTTTGTTTTTTCATGTTCTCTATTTTTCAAACAACTTTTTATAACTAACCTTGCTCAATATTTCATACATATGATCCAAGATTCATTCATTCATCCTTCTTCAAAAACCACTTCATCAAACTCAAATATTTTAATCATTCATGATCCATTCATGCATCATTCATCAAAAAACAAAAATTCCAAAAAGAACATCAACATAGTCAAAATAACAAATCCATGCAAACTGAAATTAAAACATTCTGAAATTTAAACATCATGAAATTAAATAAAAACATCCAAACTAAATCAATCCAATTCCAACGTGAATCGTCAACTGACGAGATGAGATGAAGATGAGAGAAAATGAATGTATTAAAAAGTATTTTGTTTAATTTTGGGCATAACCATAAGTTTGTGTGAGGTAGGATAATATTAGTAAAATAAGGAGTGTGGTTATCACCGGATTGGTTCATCGGTTTAACGGATCTCGAAATGAAAAACCATGAACCAAACCAAACTAGATCGGTTTCAATTGGTTTGGATCGGTTTCAAACCGAACCAAACAAGGTCGGATATTTTTTCGGTTTAGTTTGATTTGAACTTTCGATTTCGTTGGTTTTGTCCAAACCACTTACACCCCTGCTTACCAGCATTAATACATCATATTCCATCACTGCTTACCAGCATTAATACATCATATTCCATCAGGCTCATGATAAATGATAACAACTTAACAACATATTTAGAAATAATTTGATCACATTTATTGTTTGATTGTAGAAATGACTTACTCAAAAATATTTATATGATAGATACTTATCCAATAAGTCCTTAATTAAGTGTTTACTCAATATGCTAAAAAAAAGGATCAACTTTTTCAAAAATTACATTGTTGAAATTTTCTTACTTTATCTCTTGTTATAGATACGAGAAGAAAAGAATCCCAAGAGTTAGGGTGTTACACACAGCTAGCAGGATGGCATCAAAAATGCTAGTCAACTATAGACCTTACATTGAATTTCAACTTTGGCCTCTTTCAGTATGTTCTTTCCAACTTACTTAAATAGTTTCAAAATCTTTGCCTCAAATGATATTTTCTTTTAACACTTCACACTTTTTTTTTCTTTGTTAGAAGCTAACAGATATACAAATAAAGCACCCTGGCATTCATGTAGCTAGAGCTCTTTTGAAGTTCACTCTTCCACAATTTGTTAATTGGATGATTTCTGGCCATGGGTAAGAGATGGATTTCATACAATTTGTTAATTGGATGATTTCTGGCCATGGGTAAGAGATGGATTTCATAACTACTATTATCTTTATGTGGGTTCTACCGAGCCACGTTGATTGGTGGTTTACGATGGATTAATACTTAAAAATTGTTTGAAATTCTGATTGCTACCGACGTCATCCTTTGAAAGTAGAAGCACACGGTCTTCCTCGTTCTCAAGGCTGAAACAATTATTTGATATATAATAAACCGAATATGAGTTGAGTTTTGAGACACATTTGTTTTCCTTTATTTTTACTAAATTGTCACCAGTTAAGTCACCGTATCAGCCGTAACAACGAGAAAGACCGCAAACTTATAATTTGGGAAGGGGACATATGGTATGGTTAGAGATTCAAACCATTTTCAACTAACATTCCACGGTAGACCACATCTCAAACTGGTCCACCATAAAATTTGTCTCTATTTTATGTCCCAATTTGGCAGAATTTTATTCAATCCTCTTACTCTAATATCTTACCTTTTTTTTTTTATGATTTGTATACTTATTAATATTAATATTGGACTGTTTGTGTCATTTTTAGGTTGTGGTGAACATATACATACGTAACACCTTGAAAAATAAAAGGCTTACTAATTTTAGTATTACGTTATTCTTGTTAGATTTTTTATTTTATTTGGGATATGGTGTTTTTGTCTTTCTAGGGTGATCAGGCCAACCTGAAATGCATGAACTTGTAAATATGTTGCACGGTATTTTCTTTAATTTTTACAAGTCTTGAAAGATAATGTGAATTTTCATTCACCTTTTTCCAATAAGTTTATATCTCACCATTAGAATTTTGGGCTTTATAGTAAAATATATCTGCTAGGAAAAATGTTTTCGAGGCCATTGATGCTTTTAAAGTTGAATTCCACTTATTATACAATATCATTGTCTGATATGGCATTTTAGATTGGAAAATATTTGATAGACACTCATCTATCCAACTTATATTTTGAGAGAAAAATTAGAGCGAGAAAATATGTCATAGATGTGATATATTGATGATGTGATGAGAAGAGAAATAGAGATTAAATGGGGTGATCAGGAGTGTATCGCTACAATATATATGAGATTTAGTTACATTTGAAAAATATTCTAAATCAAGAAAATGTTACTGCTTGGACTTAGTAACATTTGAATAATGTTAAGGTAAACCATATGTCACTAAATATTTTTAGAAACGAAGTGAAAGTATTATTAGTTGCATTTAAAAAATCTTACCTATCTAGTAGCCAATCTCAACTTAAATATTGGTACACTCTTGAATCATTCTCAAAGGAGACGAGTGTAGAGCAAGGAACTCAAGGTGACAATCAATATGTGAAGGGTGTGGGAGGAACAAGAGTAAAGCAGGTACTAGAAAATGAGGTCTAAATCCAAGAACACGAAAACACTAGAGTGCTTTAGTTGCAAACGAATCAAACATTGGCAGAGCAGTGTCCAAACAAATTGCAGGGCATTGATCAAATTCTACAAATGTGGTCCAACCTGCTGTTTCTGGAAGCGAAGGAGATGTTCTTTGTATTTCATCTACCAAGTTACTTTTCTTCAATTCCTATATGAGAGGCGACTATTTAAACATGCCTATGCACAAGATAAGCCAAGAATCATGATTCATAATACCCGAAGGGGGTTATCACCCAACACCCGCAAAAATTAGCCGAATAGGGGTTATACATATTGTAGGCCACGGTGTTTGGCTAATATGAAATAACCACACTATAAATACTCCGTTCATACATTTTAATAGTCACATCCAATCAATAAAACAAAATTATTTTTGCAAATTTTTCCCTTTATCTTTATGCTTTTATTTATGCATTTCTCAGTGTAGCTTAAACCCAAAAACAACTATACCTAACACTCTACTGGTCAGAAGTAGGCAACCCACAACTAAGGGACATAGTTCATTCCTCAACGTTAATCGCTTGAAGCAAAGAGAGTCACATTTGAGGAAACTAAACCAACTTCGGCTAACATTGGCTTCCATCAACAAGTTGTTATACATTTCCACACCTCGATTCATATCAAATTGATTTGGAATTTGAGTAGAACCATTTACAAAGGAAATCTTGTTGTTAGCGCCCAATGCACATTGCATAGAGCGACTCCGTGCAAGGTAGTTTGTTAAGCTTATGAGTAATAGCAACTGAATTAGGTCCTTTGCTTGGATGCACGTAGAAGATGGGACCGGCCAGAATCTGGTTGTCGATGAATGTTGTGAAGAGGTACTTGGCGCGGAGGAGTGATGAATTTGCAGAGATACGAAGATTCTTGATGAAAACAATCAATCAAATCGAGAATGATTAATGAAATAACAAAAATCTTGATAACTTGCAAGATTGGAAACCAAAAAATGACGAAGATTCATACTAAAACAAATGCACCAAACTTGATGAAAAACATGAACAAGAAAGGAATGGCACAAAGAAACTAATATAATCTTGAACATGTTAAGAACAAACCAAAAAAATAAGATTTGCTGCAAAATCAATGAAGTGAGTGAGGCTCAATGAAGACGATGTAGCTCAATGAAAACGATGAAGGTGAGCCGCAATAGAAAAAGTAACTAAAGAAAGGTTAGGATTATAATCAACTTTCTCTCTTGAGGAAGGGGAGAAAATCTGATATTATTATGAAGGAACAAATTGAACGAAAGTGAATTCTTTTTATTAGAGATAGAAGAGAAGGATGTTGAGAAAGATGTTGAAGCTTCTACACAGACATCCAGCTTACTTGAGATACAAGCAACTATAGTAGAAAGTTAGTTAGGGAGTTAGTTACTCCAAATCACTATAAATAAGCTACACTTGTGTACTATTCTACATCTTTTATTCATTTCTATCTTTGTGATGACTCCTAAAAAGAATTACACAATCTATCTTTCCATTACATTTGATCTGGAACCATGGAATCCTTTGATTCATAACACTTTTCATTAATGATTAGTGTTTATAACACATAGTTATATACATATGATATCTTCACACTAACTAAGGTGTACTAGCTAGTATTGGATACAAAGAATTAGTTGTGATGTGATATAGCTTAAGCTGCAAGTAACTATGTGTATCTAAATAATTAGGTGTAGACCTATTTATGTAATACTTCGAAATCTAACCAATACTGACTTAATCTAATCTAATTAGAGTTAAGCTAACTAGTTAATTATTGTACGTTTTTTCAATAATAACAGTTAATTAGAGTCTGTTATTCAGTTGACTTTATATATATATTCTTAAATACATACGTAAAATAAGTATATATTTTTTCGGATCCAAAGAGGTCTATGATACTTTATTATATACAAGGAAGCACAATAGCCGACCCTAGTTTTTTAGTGACAGAAACTCCAACTTCTCTCTAAATTTTCTTTCTCCTTTGTTCATCGAGGAGGGGTGGTTTTAGGTCATTTTTTGACCTAGAATCACCCCTCTACATCTTTTTCCCCTTTTCTTTCAATCTAAATAAGTGATTTTCACATCTATCAAGTTTTTCCTTTTGTGTTTTTTGTGATTTCGTTGTCTAAGTGCGGCATTGTGTTGTTCATCGTCTTGTGCGGCGTTTGATTTTGCGTTTTGTCGCGGTGTTTGTTCAGTTCCTATTGAAAGATCTACATCAGTCAATTACAAATTCAACCAATGATTTGGACGTCAATGTTGCAGATCCGGAAGCATGGGTATGTCGGTGACTTAGGTTTTATCATATTATTTGTAGGCATTTTGTCGTTGTATGCTATTAACTTGGGTGTTGTGAGTTTGTTGCAGATTCACCCTTTAAGTTTTTAGCGATGTTTGTATCTGATGTACTCTATCGATTTAAATGAATGAATATCGTTTTGTTTTTGTCAAAAAAAAAATGATACTTTATTATATATAAGCTCCTCTCAAAGAAACCTAAGCTATTGGCAAGAGAATATACTCAATGATTAAAAAAACTACATCTTACAGGTACACAATATTCAATTATAAGAGACATTTTTGGTTAATTAGGAATCTCTAAGCACAACTTGAACTAAATATGACTACATCGTAGAAGTACATAATATTCAATTATATAAGACATTATTTTTTTAATTAGGAATCTCCAAGCGCAACTTGAACTAGATAAGACTATTCTCAAAAAATTTAATAATCTTACATTTTCAAGTTGAATTTAATAATCTAACCGATTCTAATCATTACTTCTTGTCAAATCTAACGATTCTAACTAGAGTTAAGCTAACTAGTTTTTTTTTTTTTTTTTTTAACAACTTAAGCTAACTAGTTAACCAGAGTTTGTTATTCAGTTACGTTATATACAATAAATAAATATATTTTTGTATAAAATTAATATTTTGTTTCGTTCAACGAAAATATAAAAACAAAATTGAAATAAAATGACATTTTGAAAAAATAAAAAAATTGAAGGAATATTTTATATTAATAATCTTTACCATTTTTAGTTTTTTTTTTTTGAATAACCATTTTTAGTAAAATTTGAATTTCATAATAGTAATTTTTTTTAAAAATAATCTATATATACTATATATAAAGAAAGCAGTCCGCTTTGAGCTTACTTTTCTCCTTTCAATTATACCCTTAAGCAACTTAGATCATAAGAATGTTATTTTGTTGGTGTCATTCAAAAAGATAAGAATTTATATTATATTTGTTAAATTTTTTGAAAGATAATATATTTGTTATATTGTTGATATCATTGAAAAAATAAGTATAGTTTGTTACAATACGAAAGTACAAAATATATATTATTTATACCCACAGTTTTAATCAAAATCAAATTAATTTTTAAACAAAAATTCATAAAAACTATTGTTCGTAATTTACACTCATTAGTGTGTATGACATAAATTTTTTACTTATCGTAATAAATCATGCTTATCTTTTTCAATTTTTTTTACTTATTGTAATAAATCATGCTTATCTTTTCCAATTTCATAACAATATTGCAAATATAATAGTATAAACTTTTATGTTTATTAATGACACCAAAAATATAACATTATTATAGAAATATTTGTTTAAAGGTTGGAATATTGAAAATCCAGCCCAATATATCCCATTCCATTTTTAAGAAAATATTGTTCCTATTTTAGTGGGGTATAAAATTACTATTTTAACGAGGTTTAACTATTTTTTCGAATTCATAATTTAAATAATATTATAAACAGATAAAATGGTAAATAAAATACATTAAATAAAGGGAAAAATTGAAAAAGGAAAAATACAATTCAAATTCATGTATTTCTTAATGATAGATGTTTTTATTTCAAAACAAAAAATAGCATAGATGTTTCCCATACATAGTTGAGTACTTATCACACATAAGGTTATTTATAATAGTTTTTGCTAGAAGCCACTCATGAAGGTGTCTTTTAGCAACCCACACCTCAATGTGTGATTTTCATTTTTTAGTTATAACTTTGTTAAACGACACCTTCATAAAAATTAGTTAGTGTCTTTTAACAAATGTTCATAGAATAACTTGTTAAATGACACCAAGACCATTTATAATACTCCACTCACAACTTTAGTAAAAAAAAAAAAAACTCTACTACAATTATTGGACGACATACGTAACCACATGCACTGTATTAAAGAAACCCAAAATCAAACCTTCTTACCTACCTATGAAAAAAACAAAGACTTATAAATTATTCATAGATGATTATTACACAAAATACAAATTCAAGCATATCATTACAAATGTTGACTCTGCATTAATTAACCATATCCATGAACTCAGGATCATTTCCCATTGCCTCCAAAATCTTATAAGGAAGACACACTTGAAGGTCAATGCTACCTTCTTCTATTCCAGCAAAGGCACAAACCATTCCATTTGTTTTATTTCCACTTCGAACTGCCACAGGCTTTCCCCATCCAAAATCATTACCATAAACATCAAACCTTGGAGAACTGCTAATGGCCAAAAAATTCTTAGTGCTCAAGCTATCAAGCCTAATAAAGCTTGGATTTCTCAACCATGACTCATAATCATTCTTTAATTTCTCATTAGAGTGCAAAGCAATTAACTTATTCATCAACAAAGCACCTTTACCAATCCCACCTTCCTCCAACAACTCCCCAACTTTCATTTTAAACCCGCAACCTATAATCGCGTTTCCAAAATAATCTTCTGGCAATGGTGGAACAAGTCTTGGTCTAACCCCTATTATGAACGTATTAAGAGCATCTTCTTGTGGATCAAGATGTTTGGAACGGATCACTGAACACCAAAGATGAGTTAAAAGCGCTTGTAGGGAAGATATTTTTTTGTTATCAACCTCTGCATTGACTTTCGATTTCAGTTGCACGATTTTCTTCTTTGTGAAGTGAAATATCCTCTCTGATAGAAAGAGTTTTTCGTCATCAGATGACGAAAAACTCAACCGATCAGAGTGATTCTTTTGTGGCTCTATAGTTAAAGGAAATCGTATAGGTCGTTGAATACCATTTGGAAACCAACGTTCTAATGTTAGGGAGTTAGATATTTGATGATGACAACCACGTGACATTTCAGCCCACGAATTGATGAAATGCCACGTGGACTGTCCGTCAGCTACGACATGGTTGAAATTGCAGCCAATGAAGATGCCATCAGCTAGCTCAGTGACTTGAACAGCCAACAATGGTTTTGATGTACCTTCGTAGTTTATAACTCCGTTGAAAGGAAAAAGTGAACGAATAACCGAAGGAACATAGGTGGGTTTTAGGATGTCAGCAACATAAGTGTTCTTTGCTACAGCATGTATAAAGTTTACACCTGCATTGTTGCATGTTACAGAACACGAGACAGTGTCGTCTTCGTGTTCTGTAACTTTGAGACGGCCAGAAAGAGGTTGGAAATAGGAAAGGGCAGAGGATAAAGAGTGTTTCAGGCGTTGAATTTGGTCTGATGCTAAAGGATGGTGATAAAGAAGGCCTTTTTTGTTGGTTGGATAAAGTAGAAATTGGAGATCCCATGGAGTTAAATCAATTTTATGATTACTTGATTTCAATGCCTTGATTGTATTGGTGGAGAGTACTTGGAATGCACCCATATTGTTTTAGGTTGTATTACATAGGTTGAGGCTTGGATCAAGATACATATAGTTGTGCTTGGAGACTTTAATTTTTTTTTTTAATTATATAAAAGTTTAAAGAATATTTATAAAGGGATTTGCATATATGTACTTTCAAGAGCAAAAACTGAGTTTGCATCCCAAACTTTTGAATATAAGACCAGTTTTCTCGAATCCGGATTCCCTGCTCTAAAAACAGCACGCAGTTTCACGTTGTAGGGAATCTCAACCATTGATTTATGATCCAACAGTTCAGATTAAAAAATCAATTTTACACGGTAAAACAATCTCAACCGTCGATTTGAGATTGTATGGCCAAAATTTGTTATAGCATCCTGTTCACCTTATCCATATCATAGACTACACTCTTGGAAGTTTTATTTTTTACATAATGGGAACAAGTTTTGAACAATGTATTGAATTTGAGTGGCTACATATATTATTGTTACGCATTTGACATTTTTTATGGAGAAATATTTGACATTTGAATTATTAAAATCTTGACATTCTTGTCAAATTAAAAGATTTGACATTTGAATATAATTCATTGACTAACGATATATATTGTTTTTTTATTTGTTAACAAACCAATATCTATATATAGACACATATGGGTTACTAATTTTTTTTTTCAAGAATGGGTTACTAATTTACATCTATCAAAAAAATTAAGGTGTAATTTTTTTTTTTGGTTACACATTAAGGTGTAAATTAGAAAGAGGTGCAGATTTTTATTTGGACAAAAAAATCATTCATTTTATTTGAAAAAAAAAATCATTCATCTTTATTATTTAAAACTAGGAACTTGAGGGTTTGTTTTGTAACTTTCATTAAAAATGTTTGTTAATTTACACCTGCTTTACTAATTTACATCCACTTTATCATAAGCACATTATAAATATTAGCGAAAAGACGAACACTCACGTGTCCGTCTTTCCGTTATTTTTATTGCGCTTACGTTTGAAAATTATTAACGGTATTTTTTTAACGAAATTCTGATTTGGATTAAATCTAAAAATATTAATGTTTGTTGCTTTCAACTTATAACAAACCAAACTAATCATGATTGTTTATTTCAATGACACCAAAAAATATAACCAAAAAAAAAATTTAAATTCTTTTTTTAATGACACAAACAATGTTTTTTTTTTTGAATATGACACAAACAATGAGGAGACAGAAAAAAGGAGACGAGGAGAAGAAAAACTCGTCAACACAAGCTGGAGGGAGAAGAGAGAAAGAGTTCTCGACAACTCAATAAAACTCATTGGCGTGTTTTTTTTTAACTAGGTGAGCTCTCCTTTTATAGGGATGATTTATAATTAATATGGAGAAACTTAATAATTAAGTAAACTTAGAAATTAAGCAACTCACAGATGATCTAAAGTAACAAACTAATCAGATAAGCTCAAAAAGAAATAAACCCACAAAATTAGATGAAACAAACTACTGAATGAAAGATAAGAAATTCAGTTGGATTCTCAATCTTATCACAACCAACATAACCTAAAATTATGGAAAGTGATATCCATAAGTAAAAATTAATAATTACTATTATTTTTATCATTATCAAGTGTTTAAAATTAAATATCACTATTTAAACACTACTAATGTGTGTGTTCTATTTTATGTGGGTCCGTCACACTCTATTTTTTCGATTCACATCACACTAGTTCGAAGTCATATAACTTGTGTTTAATCTTTCAATTTCCTTCCAACTTCATACCAATGTTCCAACAATCACCCACTTGATTTCAAAAAATAGATCCATAAATAATGTCAAAACGTTACTATAAGGTTGCTAATAAACAAAGGTGTCGCCTACAACTTGAACCTTTGCATAACAAATACTATTCCGATTTAGCAAGAGTTTCTCGTAGCATTGAACTCTATCTCAGACATAGAACCCACACACAAAACTTTTCCTAAGGTGTATTCTAAAAGCCCGTGCGTTTATGGTCATGGACGTCTATCCCAGTTTTAAAGAACGCTCTAGGAATTATGCCTCAAAATCCCATAGGAATCGACCTCTACTCCACATTCGTATATGTGAGTCTATCAATAGTACGCATGTATCTATGTACTCCACTTCACATAGAGAATATATCTCATTAAGAGTTTCTATTATCTCATCCTTATTTCACTGCATGAATCATGCTTCTTTAGTTTTATCATAACATGTTCTATCACTCGTGACTTGCTATTGCCCATTGAACCTATTTCTTGGGATCTCCAAACATTTAAGTTGGGTTACTATCACTCGTGATCTTTGGGCATTACTTCTATCTCATTGGATGTGTTTATAACTTTCTTTGTAGTTATTCCTTTCGTCAAAGGATCAACTAAGTCTTTATCGGTACATGCACGATTCACTTTAACCGTTCCTTTAGAACTCTCTAAGTATTATGTGTTTATGCCTTAGTTATCGTCTCTTACCATTGTGGTAACGATTCTCAATTGTGAAATAGTTGTGGTATTATCACAATGGATTAACTCTACTCGCAACGATTTCACCCACTAGGGGTTCTCAACTAGCAAGCATTTTCTCAACTTGCGTCTTCACTAGATTTCTCTAGTGTTCTCATCTCAGATTCATTCCACGGTGGACTGAGTCAATATCACTTGTTTCAACAAACAACTCTTCTAGTGATGCTCAATGTGTATCCACTGGTCGCTTACGACTCATCTGAAGGATGTTCTATTTTGTATCATTGTACCACTCATGTACAATAATATACTTCTCATAATGTAATCCTAAAGTTATAGTCTTCTTAAGGCACAATATGACTCTTTAAATAGCATGTCAAGAAGGCACAATATGACTCTTTAAATAGGATGTCAATGCTTCTCACTTGGTTTACTAGTAAACTTGAACAATAGTCTCACGATGTGGGCAATGTCGAGTCTAATACATTCAGTGGCAAACCTTAGAACTCCCATCGATGCTCTTCTATTCGTCTAACTCCATTTCAAGTGTTCCTGAAGAGTTTTACACTTGGATCATAAGATATACTTGCAAGTTTATAGTCTAATAATTACATTTCCTTAAGATCTTAGTAATCTATCATTCAACTTATACCCATTCGTTATCTTTAGGTTGTCAAAATTTCCATGCCATTTTTTAGAAGGTTATCTTGTCCATGAATCATAAAACCTTATGATTGTTCCATATAGTTGTCTTCTTCTGGTTCACCATTTAAAGAGGCAGCTTTCACATCCATTTGGAGTACTATCGAGTTGATAAAGAATCAAAGTGTCAGATTCAATGCTTGAGAACTGACAGAGGGGGAGAGTTTACTTCAAATTCTTTCAATGAATTTTCCAGTGAAAAGGGAATTAAGAGGCAACTGAGTGCATCATACACTCCTTAACATAATGGAGTGTCTGGAAGGAAGAATATAACATTGTTGAATATGGTTAGAAGTATGCTAGCTTGCAGAAAAGTTCCTAAGGAATTTTGGCTTGAAGCTTTTCTTTGGACTACATATGTTGTAAATAGAAGTCCCACTTTGTCAGTTAAAGATGTTACTCCAAAAGTTTCTAGGTAATGAGCATCTTATGTCGGAGGATTCAGATGGATTTGAGCTCGAAAGGGCTGGTAAAACTGCTGTATTTTTTTTTGCAGGGGCTATTGGTTCGTGAATCCTTCTGTGTTGACAGTTGTTTCATACACCATTTCTCAAAAAGTTGGGTTTGATTATAATTAGGCATGTCTTGGTTACTTTGGTTCCTCGAAAGGGGGGATTCTAGATCGTTATTGTTTTGCAGGGAGTTGATGGATCTTGAATTGTTTTTGTATTGGCAGGCGGTTCATACGCCATCTTAAGATTCACCATTCACTTTGTGGGGCTCGAAAGGGCCGTTTAGCTTGCTGCCATTGTTGCAGGGAGTTAATGGTACATGAACCGCCTCTGTGTTGATAGAGGGTTCAATCACCGCATAGAAGACCTTTAATTTGTTTTAGGATTAATTAGAGGTTGATACACCTGTGTGTTTTTTTAAGTTTTGTATTACCCGTTTAGGGTCGACTGACACTCTTGTGTGGTTTTATTGTGTTAGGTTTATGTCCCCCCATTATTATTATTTTGTTATTTTCCACTTTTTTTTAATAATATATATGAGCAATTGACACAAGATTAGAGCAGGGTTCCAACTTAGTTGCGCATTACTCTTTTTTATGTCAATTTGCTCTTGACTATCAAAAAAATTAAACACAAAGCATGACTTAAAACTAAACTAAATAACGATAATTTGTTTTTAGGGTTTTGAATGTATAAAAATAGTAACAAAGTGAATTTCCTTGTAGAAAAATATAAAAAATTCTTGGAAATGGGGTCAAAATCTTGATGACAAGTTTGGTAAGTACAAGAAATTGTTTCAAGTAATAAAGTAGTAAGCTATTGTCTCCATATGAATTGTTTTTTTTACTCGACAATTAACTAAACTTATAATAAATAAAAAAAAGTAATATAGGGGGGGTTTGCAAGATTGGTTGTTGCAACTAAAAAGTAAAGGTTGAAACAAAATGATGATGATAATTAGGATTCTTAGAATCCCCTCTATATCTTTGTTGGATATAACATGTTCCTAGTTCAAGTACTATTTGAGGTTAATGCTCAAGACGTCTAACAAAATACTCCCTACTTTAGTTATAGTTCCATAGGCCCCTTCATCAATATTTCTCCGTTATGGGTAGTAGGAACTTGTATTCCCACGAGCGCTTAAGAATGTTAGACCTAGTCATACAAGAGAAATTCCCGGTCTTTTGGTGAACGGCTCGAGCGAATAGAATATATCAGTTTCGGTTAGAAAAGTGAAAAATTAATCAAAGATTTTTAACCCAAGTTCAATTCAAGATCAACATATTTGAAAATCATTAAGAACGATAAATATAAAAACATAATTCAAATAGCATTCAAAAAATAATTTGTCACCAACTTATGGGAATACCCAACAAATAATAGAAGTTCATCTCTTAATCCTAATTTAAAGTGTTTATCTACTCATGATAACCGAATACATCACCAAAGTGAAAAGAAAAGTAAACACACAAAAGAACAAATGGAAGGGGGGTTGATGTTGTGGTCACACTTTTTGCCTCAGAACCATCATATTTCTAGATCGAAAGAGGTTTAATATGCAAAAAAAATCGCACACAACATGTGTGAGGGTACATGGCATTAGAACAACAAAAGCTATTATTTGTATGTTCAGTATGCGCGAGGCACATACCAATTGCCAATTCTTGCTATGTAAGCTTGATGACGCACGAGGCACATGAACAAGATGCAAAATCTCTTGTTTTCTTCATTCTTTGTGTGATTTCCATCCTTGATATGAGTTTGGGACTTGTGACAAAATTTTCCAAAGTTGTTTTGTCTTTAAATCTTCATTGTGTTTGATCCTCTTGCTTCCTTAACTTTCATAAGATGTCTTGCTTTGTTGAATTACATGATTTATGCCAAAAAAAAAAAAAAAACTCAAAACACCTATAAAGCTGCTCGTTAGGGAAGAAATGAATTACAATGACTCAAATTAAAACATTATAAACTCTTTCCTAAATCATGAGCAAGTCACTCTAAATCCTCTAGAAAGTTCTCAAATTACAAGATAAAACTCGAAAACATAAGTACAACTATCATATTATGAGGTGTCATCACTGCTCACTTGGGCCTTTGCAAAAGTGGGCTCTTATTGACAACAATTTGAGCTTTTGGCCGATCCAATCACCTCTTAGAGGTGGCTTCTCGCTAGAAAGAAAGAGGGGCCTTGTATATGTTTTATGAGTGGTTTTCGAGTCCTCTTCTTAGTCTTAATTTTTAGGGTTTTGTGATTTTTTTTTGTGTCGAGTACCCCTTATACTTCTCTTCGATTTGAGGGTCAAATATTATTTGTTCTTCTCGTTAATATGATAAAGTTATTTTTTCCCTTAAAAGAAAACTCTACAAACATCTATAATATAGCCATATTTCATTACTAATATCAATTGTAGTGCTTTGATAAAAGAATAATGATATATGTCAATAATTTTGTGACAATTTTTGAGACAATTTTATTCTCTCTTCTTATTGAAGAAAAACAATAAAGAGAGAAAGAGAGAGAAAGAAATATAAACACAATTAAAATTTGAGAGAGAAAATTAATTTAAAAGTTATTCAAAAATTATTGTAAATATCATTTCTCTTGATACAATCTTCAAGCTTCACTCGAAAAGGTTGATCTTAGATGTTGTTAATGTTTGTAGTTTTTATCGTTCTCTATCCTTTTCTTTTATAAATTTTTATTGTTCTCTTATTACAATATTCAACACACAATTTATTTATGTTTGTAGAGGAAATATAATTGACACACGGATTCTATATTCAATATACAATATACTATAATAAAAATAGGATCATTATATCCTTAAAAAAAAAAGGATCATTACTAAAAAAAAATAGGATCATTTTTAAAAAAATCAATAATAAAAATAGGACCGTTCTTAAAAAAAATAAAAATAAAAGATACTTTCTATTTTAAATTTAAGTGAATAATTTGGTTCATGTGGCATATTATAATTAGTGAACAAAAACATAACAAACAACATCTCTAATTTGACTTCTTTTCCAAAAAAAAAAAACGTAATTTGACTATTTTGTTTTTCTTTTTAAACGATCAATGTGTTTTTTTTTAGGGAAAACGATCAATGTTAATAATAACTTGTTCCATTAATTTTTTTCAACTTTCATCCGGAGTCCGTGACTATTTCGATTTGTTAATTTGTTCATGATCTCGTCGAATTAAACAACATTTTGTTTTGAGAAAGTTTTTGTTGGGCACATACATAACATTTTAATTTTGGGTACATTCTCACATAAAACTAACAAAATTAAATAAAAAGTATTTAGCCACACCAATTAATATATTATAATTTTAATTTTGTTTAATTTTTTCTTGATTTTGCATGTGTGCCTAAAATTGAAGTGTTAGGTATGTGCTCAACCAAACCTTCTCTTTTGTTTTTATGTGATAATGAGCATGTGAATGTACGTGGAGATAAGGAAATCGGTGGAGATAACAATAGGTGGAAATAATAATACTTTTCTATTTGTGTGGTTGCGCTTTATTGAGAAATGATATTTGTACGTAGTGGACGATCAACTCAAAGACTATGTGGGGTTAAAGCCCCACATCCAACTTCTCTATTTATTAATTATAAATAGATTATTAGTCATTTTAGTTTTTGAATGTGTAAGAATAATTACAATAGTCTTTTAATGTATTAAAATTTTGAAATAGTTTTTGATTTTGCACTTTGTTAGTCAAAATAGTTGATTAAATGACAATAAATAAGTATATTGAAGGACTAATATGATTATATTAATGAAGTATTCTAATGTTAAAGATTATTTTGATTAACGAAATGTACAATCAGAGACAAATTTAAAATTTTAATACATTGAAAAACTATTTTAGCCCCCACGTGTATCAAATGTCTAAATCTACCTTGTTTGTACGACTATTTTGTATAACTTTTACCATAATTTTCTCTCTCATATTTATATTATGTTTTTATTTTATTTTCTTTTCTTTTATGTTTGTGTCAGCACTAATTTTTTGTAAATTGTTATACATATAAGCAAATGATTGTTTAAACATCACACCTCAACTTTCTTTCAATGGTTGGGTGAATTTGTTGTATACCACCACTTGGCAACAAAATAAATATCATGTTTCCGTGATCAATCGAGTTTTTTTTTTTTAATATAAGCGCACAACCACAGACAACTACATATATGTCCATCCAAGTGAGCAAATCAACCTCAAAGTATAGAATAGAAATATTGCTCAAGAAAAAAAATGGGAACCGTAAGAGTTCTCTCCACTGATACAATCAAGGCACCAAAATCAAGTGATCAAACTATTGATTTGACTCCATGGGATCTCAGGTTACTACTTGTTTCAACCAACAAAAAGGGACTTCTTTATCACCATCCACTTGAAGCTAACCAAATCCAACGGCTGAGACACTCTCTGTCCTCAACCCTTGCCTTTTTCCAACCTCTTGCTGGCCGTCTCAAAATAACGGAACACAGAGACAACAATGTCTCGTGTTCTGTTATATATGCAACAATGCAGGTGTACTCTTTATCCATGCTGCAGCAGAGAATACTTGTGTTGCTGACATCCTAGAACCAACCTATGTACCTCCAATTGTTTATTCATTTTTCGCTCTAACCGAGGTTAGAAGCTACGAAGGCACATCAAAACCATTGTTGGCGGTTCAAATAACGGAGCTAGTTGACGGTATTTTCATTGGTTGCTCATTTAACCATGTTGTCGTTGACGGAAAGTCTGTGTGGCATTTCATCAATTCATGGGCTGAAATTTCACGTAGTTGTTGTCATCATCAAATATCTAAACCCCCAACACTAGAGCGTTGGTTTCCAAATGGTGTTCAACGGCCAATACGATTTCCTTTCACTTTGGAGCAACAAAAGAATCACTCTGATGGGTTAAGTTTTTCGTCGTTAGATGATGAAAAACTTTGTTTATCAAATAGGATATTTCATTTCACAAAAGAGAAAATTGTACAGCTGAAATTAAAAATCAATGAAGAGATTGGTGTCATCAAAATATCTTCTCTACAAGCACTTTTAACTCACCTTTGGTGCTCGGTGATGCGTTCGAAACAATTTGATCCACAAGAAGAAGTATTTAATAGAGTCGTGATAGGAGTTGGACCAAGGTTAGTTCCACCATTACCACAATATTATTTTGGAAATGCAATTATAAGTTGTATGGTTAAAATGAAAGTTGGGGAGTTGTTGGAGGAAGGTGGACTTTGTAAAGGTGCTTTGGAGATGAACAAGTTAATTGCTTCACACACTGATGAGAAGTTGAAGAATCACAATGAGTCTTGGTTAAGAAATCCAAGCTTTGTTAGGCTTGGTAACATGGTAAAAAATAATTTCATATCCATTAGCAGTTCTCCATGGTTTGATGTTTATGGTAATGATTTTGGATGGGGAAAGCCTATAGCAGTTCGTAGTGGATATAAAGCAAATGGACTTATTACAGTGTTTGCCGGAATAGAAAAAGGTAGTATAGACCTTCAAGTTTGTCTTCCAAATGAGATTTTGGAGGCAATAGGAAATGACCCTCAATTCATGGATGTTGTGTCCAACTAATGCAAGTTTTTTTTTCTCTTTTTTCCATTATCTATAGAGACAAACACATAACATTTTGTTGTGTTAATGATATATCATACCAAGTGACCTAAGCATAATTTATTTTTTAGGAATGCCAGCAACACATATTCTAACGGGCTTGAGTATGCTCTACTTATCACTTGCTCCATTTATTGTTTGGATGCAAGACATGTGGCAAAAAAATAATTAAGGATTTAGATTAAAATATGAAAACTAAAGGTTTTTTAATTAAAAAAGAAAAGGAAATAGAGGAAACATGGTTCCCGTTCCTCTCTTTCTCTGCAATTAGCCTGATTAATTTCTCAATCTCATGGATTGTCGTGTAACCAACAAATCTCATGGATTATCATCAACATAAATGAAATAAGATGCATTTCGATAAAGAAAAAAAGCCCAGATTTGGTTTTAATTATTCAATTCAAGTCAACAAAAGACAGGATTTTCAAGATTCAATAAAATCTAAAGCAGAATAAAATTGCAGAAGCTTCAACAAGATGAAAAAAGCCGATTTGAAAGAGATTTGGGAGAGGGTGGCGACGGACGGCGGTGGGGGTGGTGGTGGGCAGCGATGAGAGGACTGGGGAGAAGAAGATATCGCACTAACAGGGGCAGAGGGAAGGTGGATGAGAGAAGAGAAATTGCATTTTTTTTAATAAATCTCAGCCCTTAATTATTTTTTTCCCACATGTCTTGTATCCAAATGTTAAATGGACTAAATGGAGCAAGTGTTAAATGAAGCATACCCAGACTTCATTTTAATACACACTTTTTAACACACTCTCTTTGATTGGTTAGCATTTACATGGGACCCACCAAATCATGTGGGTCCCATATAATTTTTGTGGGTTCTATGTAAATTCTAACCAATCAAAAAGAGTGGGTTGAAAAGTGTGTGTTAGAATGTGCGTTGTTAACATTTATGCTTTTTTTTTTAATTGATAGTATTAGTGTTATGTGTATAGGATTTATATTTTAAACTTTATTCATTAATTGTGCTACTAATTAATTAAATAAAGAATTAATTATATGCATTTTCTTAGAATTAATTGTGCTACTATTTAATATTGATTCTATTGATGTTTAATATTGTAAAAACTAATTAAACTTAATATGCCACCAATTTTAGTGTTTTCAATGAATCTCATTTCAAATTCCGCTTAAGGATTTGATTTGCTAGGTCGGCGGCGTCTAACGTCATGTTTGGAAACACGTTAGTATGGTGATGAACATGCGGTGGTCTAACTCTTAGGTTACTATCTTTGTGTTGAATGTACAATGTGACTTCAAAAAAAAAGTAAACCAACTAATCAATATACGATGTCAACTTTATTTTTGAAAAAGCCAATTTGATATGATTAAGATTTTGTTTAATAAAAACTAGTGGATAACCTATAAAGATATTTTATAATTGATGAATCTATGACGAATAGCTTATAAGCTAACTTATAGTAGACAAACTAGTTAATATAATTTATGGTGTTTGGTAAAATTAGTGGTTGAATTTCTAGTAAGATGACATGGTTAAAATAGAGAGAAAAAAAATTATAAGATATAAACTAATTGAATTAGCTTTTAAAAATAAGTTAAAAAGTCATAAAAGAAATGTTACAGAACAATTTGTTTTTAATCATTCTAACTTATAAGTTATTTTGATAAGTTATTTATCCCATCCGATGCATATGA
>Ga0228711_1003243_pt1 | contig 25227 bp, 14 predicted proteins | sample MedpolnodulmetaG_2_FD_177996 | JGI IMG/M metagenome (GOLD analysis project Ga0228711, IMG submission 177996) | Root nodule microbial communities from Medicago polymorpha collected in Santa Monica, California, United States - brown nodules | ecosystem: Host-associated > Plants > Roots > Nodule... | reverse complement strand
ATTCATTTTTAAATTGTTGATTACTGATTAATGATCAATAGTAATTCATTTAGTAATGCTTGCAACATCTTGGACTTACAGGTACTATTTTATCGTTGGAATCTTTAACATGTAAACAAAGTTGATGATATTATGTGATAGTGTTAAGTGTTACACTTTGTGGGGTGTTACACTTATAATAAGGTAGAATAAAATTAGATTAAGTGTAATCTTATATATCTGATGAATTGATGATACTATAAGGACTGAACTTTTGATGTCATTGTATAAACAATGGGGTGTTACTCATTACATTTTTAATGTTATAGTGTTAACTTTACTAAAAAAGTCATTTTGATGACTTCACCATAAAATTTTCCATATATATTTTATCGAAAGTCTAGCTAGGGAAGTACCAAGAGCAAAAACATGCTATTGATCTACAATCATATATATATTTTTTCTAAATTTTTACAATCTATTTCAACCAATACGAAATAGATTGGATCCAGGTGTTTTTAGTGAAGTAATAATAATACACTGATTTAAGTGTGTTGACCGAGAGTCAAATCTAAGTTGCACAGTTAAGCATGTTGTTTGTTGTCTACCGTCTCATTTAAAAGTTAATTTGAGGCCTATAAATTTGTCGTACAAACCTACCTACACATTTCAGTCACTTTTATAAATATAAATCAAATAAACTTACTATGTATCATAATAGTCGGTAGAAGATTTATACCATTCTCATAATTTATACGTGAGTGACATTGGTCCCCATGTATCCAAATGCTTTTAAAGCGTTAAGCATGTTATGAGTGACAATTGCCCCTCCATGCGCCCATCTAGTGACAATGATATAAAGGAAAAGAATGTCAGCCTAACACATATAGGCAGGCTGGACCAAATTTAATCATATATATATACATATTTTTTTTTTTTTTTGTATAACTATAACCTAAACTCCTCTAAAAAAAACTAAGTAGTCTTAATTTTTAGCTTGTCCCTTGATCCAACCACACTTATATTGTGTCTTTTTTATTTTGTATGTGCAACAAACGTAATGATTTTTTTTTTTAAGAAGCGGGCAAAGTCCAAAAGAAAAAACTAAAATGTTAATCGGAGATTTCTAAATATGCAAGTCTCGGATATATTATCAATTTTTTTTTTGAACCTCATTAGAAAGAGACCAACACCAACAAATTTAAATGATTCATAAAAATATTTAAGTTAACGAGTCAATTAACACTTCTAATGATTCAGTTGAACATTATTATGTTTGGTTCAACGGAACAATATTCTCTTCACACCAAGTGTTAATTGGCTAGTAAACTATTATTCTAGTAAACAGTGACCATGTATGGCTCAGTTGAACATTATTCTCTTTTGCTTATTTAAATGTTATTGTAGTTTTTAGAGCCAACCAATCTTTTGTTTAACAGTACAGTTTTCTTCTAAATTTAATTTAACTTAAATACAACACAAATACTGAAACTGATATTTAGATAAATTAGATGATATAGATATCATGTAGCTGAAACAACCAAACCAAATTAGCACACATATTATGCTATAAAACATCATATATATATATATATAAAGTGTAACTATGTTCGTCTTTTTACTAGTTCAATTCATATAATATTATTAGTTTTCTACTATTATGTTTTTATTTTAAAAAGTAGGAGTAATAAATAATTTCTACTTTTTTTAGTACATATGAATAATCTATAAATGTATAAATTCCTTAGCAAAAAAATATTTTAATTTACTTTTGTAAAACCTAATTTCTATGTCACTCTTTTTTTTACATAAAAAATCTCATTTTAACGTTCCTTTTATGCCGACAATATGTTGGACCAGCCAAAGATTAGATATCTCATGGTCTCTAATTCATTTTGCTTATTATAATAATGTGATTAAAATCTTATTGGGGGGCATGGACGGTCCGTACATAAAAACAACTGTTCTTTTTTTGTCAAGAAAACAATCGACTTTATTATTAAGTAAATGATTGATTCAATTATTATATACTTTACGGTCCCTCTTTATGATATTTTTAGAAGTCAAATGTAACGAAAATAGGTGCAAATATAGTAAGATTTCGTGGACAAAGTCATGCAAGTTTTATGATAGATTAAGACATGCAAGTTAACAACCTCAGAATATAATTTGATATACGTGTTTTCATTTTCCCTTGAACACATACTCAATTCGACTGAGAAAAGAAGCATTAATGCTTACGGCACGTACACGGGACATTCAATTTCATTTGTGTAACTCCGTTCCGTTGTCATTATATAGTTCTCACATTGAATATTGTTGCCTCCTAGTTGTTAGTTGGTTTGCAGTGCTAGTGTTTATGAGCTAATTAAATCCAACACATGCTATTCAAAACTGAATTTAATATTTGGTCAAAAAAATAAAGAACTGAATTTAATTTCATCCCACTTTGAAGAATAATACAATCAGAATTATTCTTATTTTACGTACCAACTGTGGTTGACTCTACTAAAAAGAGTTAATTTTCTACAATATGATACGATGAATCGAGGATTGAATCACACTAAGTTATATTTAGTGCCCGAACCTATACCTCAAACAGAACCGAATTTTGAATCCTAACATGAAGATATATCCACATTTAGGTTTTGTGTTGAATAAAAAATACTAACAGATAAGCTAGTTCATAACAAATAAGTTAGTTGATAGCTATATTAGTCGATAAACTAGCTAATTAAATTTAAAGTATTTCATAAATTAACTTATAAATAGAGACATATGGAGTATTGTACTCTTCAGGTGTATCAATCCCTTTGTCTTTTTACGCAACCTTAACACATGTACTCCATCCGTTTCAAAATACATATCGCAATTTTACAATATGCACTATTTACATATCTTACTTTGACCATACTTTTTTAATTTATATATAATACAAATGTTAGCATGTAAGCAGGGGCGGATCTAGACTTACAATGTTGGTGAGGCACAATTTTTTTGTCAAATAGTTAGATAAAACTAAATTTAATAAGAAATTACAGTAAAAATAGTTGTAACAACCAAAATTACAAAAAAACATTTGTTGAAAATGAGCTAAAATTACATCGTTACTAGTTGTTCTAAAAACATCTCTTTCCATATACGTTACAAGACGATCATTTAATCATTGATCACTCATCTTGTCTTGTTAATTAGTTGACTCTCTGCATGTGCTTTGTAAAACATAGATAGATACTAAGTCTCACATCGACTACATTGCAAGTTTACAAAGCCAAACTATAATATAAATAAGTGAACAACATGAGGCAAAGGTAGAACAATCTCTTTGTACTGCATCAAATGCACTGCATGTTGAGGGCCATTCATGTTGTGCATCAAGTGTACTGCACTAGTTTAAAGTTTTTGGATTTGCTTGTGTTTTGGACCAAACAAAAAAGAATGGATATGTTTGGTGTGGCAGTTGCCACACCAGGACCTTAACAGGTCCGCCCCTGCATGTAAGATGTTTGATTTGTCTTGATAAATATTTTCAAAATATCAAATTTTTATAATTTTTTATTATATATAATTAAAAGATATTAACGGTCAAAGTTGTGTATTGACATGTGTGCAGTGGTTCACTGCGACATTTATTTTGGAACGGATGAAGTATCATGTATGTATAAATATATACATGAGGGCAACTGATCATACAATGTCTATGGACAATAAAGGAAAGCGTATACGAGGCATGTTAAAGATGGAGATGACCAGAGGCGTGAGAAAAGGTGCCTGGACATATGAGGAAGATAAGCTACTCAAGACTTGCATTAACAAGTATGGTGAAGGAAAATGGCATTTAGTTCCTCAAAGAGCAGGTTTAATGAATGTTATTTGTTCTAGGCTTACAATTAGTTAAATTGAACAATTATATATCGAAGCAAATGCAACAAATAACCATGCAGAACTACTTAAATTATATGTTACACATGACAGGATTGAGTAGGTGTCGAAAAAGCTGTAGATTGAGGTGGTTAAATTATTTAAGTCCCAACATCAAAAGGGAAAGTTTTGCTGAGGATGAAGTTGATATGATGCTAAGGTTACACAAACTTCTAGGGAATAGGTAATCTTGCAAGGACAAGTTAATATTAATTATATATTATGTTTGTGGTGCCATAATTAGCATATATATATTCTTTTAATTTATGTAATACTTTAGCTATGTGTTTACTTATATGTAATATGTATTTAGATGGTCATTGATTGCTGCAAGGCTTCCTGGTAGAACAGCTAATGATGTGAAGAATTATTGGCACACACATTTGAGAAAGAAGATGGTTTCAAGAACACTAGAAGAAAAGAAAGAAAAACCTAAGGAAACCATGAAAGGTCATGAAATTATTAAACCTAAACCTCGAACTTTCTCAACTCATTCACCATCGTTGAATGGGAAACATAATATTAATGTGACACCAATTGTGACGGTTTCAACTCAACACGGTGAAGTTTCGCTAAATCGTGATCATAATAAAGAGATTACGGATTCAAACCAAATTGGTAGAGATATTGTTGGTGTTTCACAACCAAGTATTGGTAATGCTCCAATACCGTGCGCAATGTGGTGGGACAATTTATTGAACTTAGAGGATCACAAAAGTAGTGAGAAAATTGGCTCATGCTCTTTATTACAAGAGGATGACTTTATTCTTGAGTTTCCAAATGTGGATGACTCCTTTTGGGATTTCAACCTTTGTGATTTCGATTCTCTTGGAGATCTTTAGATATTGGTTCTGGTGAAATATTTGCCAATAATATTTCTTAGGAAAAATGTATTTTCTATATTATATATATCAATAATTTATTAGGGTCTTCATGCCATACAAGGAAGTATATGGAATAATTTATCTCATTCAAAGTGTGTGTACTACGTTGAACTTCTGAGGAGACTGAACAGCATTTCTTGCGATATTTAAATTTACTTGTCAGCTTTGTATATGAAATTTTTAAGTGGTTTGGATGTGATATGCTCTTACGCCATTGTTGAGGATATCAAGGTCAGTCTTGAAAGTAGTTCCATAGTAAGGGTAAGGTTAGTGTTTTTTTATTAAGTGATATGTGTTAACTCCAGAATGTTTGTATAAGATATATAAATTGTTTTTTTGGATCTTGTATTGTTTTGCTGTTGTAATTTGGTTCAAATACCTCCTAAGTCTTAAACTCTTTCGCTTTGTAATATATCATCACTCTTTTTATGTTAATTTTCTTTATTAGGGTATGTTTTTAGAGATATTTAGATTAACGGTATCATGGCATGTGTGTCTCAATCTCAAAGCTTGATGATACTTGTTTTTAAGAGTAGGAAGAGTTTTAAGAATGAGTATTATGACTTTTTTTTTTCCTTCAAAAGTAATTTAGTTGTTAGGTTCACGAGTGTTACAATATGGTACGGTATAGACTCCATACACGATGCATTGATCTACATATGATAATGAGTTTCTCAATAGGTGCTAGCTTATGGTAGTAATATTTTACAATACAAGACAACCAGTAGCCTGATTCTAACTTTGGAGGGACATATATAAAACCAATTAGATTAGGCTAATGATCAATCGACACCCTTTCATCCGTCCACCTTTCTACCACTGTCTATGTGGCAATTCTTTTTTGTCTCATTTAACTAAAATAATAATAATAATAATAAAAAAGAATAGTATAGTCTCTTTCTATCGGGTGAAGATCCTCTCCATTTTCTAAATAAATGGAGATTGTCAATTACTATAGTTTTGAAGTAAATATATGATATAAATGCACATATTTCAAGAATTGAAAACATTAATGTCACATATTTACTTCAAAACTATAGTAATTGACAATCTCCATTTATTTAGGAAATAGAGAGGATCTTCACCCCTTTCTATCAAACCTCACCACACCAGCCCATCTTTCCTCTCAATTTGGATCTTTCTTCTCCGTTTGGCACGCCCCCACCATCGCCGCTCCTTCCTCACCGTCTACTCCACCGACCTCGAGGACCCTCTCCTCCCCATCCATTATCTTCTTTATGCTACTATTACACCGTCATATTTTAGTGAGAGAGAGAGAGTGAAATTAGATGTGAAGGAGAGAGAGAGAGATACTGAGATGAGATGCAAGATTCGACATCAAAGCCGACAAAAACGAGGCGGAGAAGCGACGGAGGTGGGCTGCGTGTTCATTACCATCGGCGGAGCGTGTTTTCTATGTTCCAGTGGTGAGATCTGAGGCTCATATGGCGGAGAAAGGTGGTGGTGGTGGTGAGGAATGACGAGAACGTGAGAGATATTGCGATGCAGGTGGTGGGCGGCGGTGTTAACGGTGGTCAGTGAGTGAAAGGAGGAGGAGGAAGTTGGTGTTAAAGGGGAGAGAAGAGAGAGGGAAGTGGATGGATTATGGAAGAAAGAAAGAAAGAGAACATATTCAGAGAGAGGGTGAAGGAAAAACATGAATGGACAAAACCACCGCTAATAAGATTAATTAAAAATGCCACGTAGGGATGTACAAGGGGGGTTTGCCACCTAAGGTTATCTACCTACCATCACTCATTAGATTAACTTTTATTTCCAAATTAAATATATATTTTATTCATATAAAATTGACAAAATAGTTTTAGAGTCGAAAAATATCATTTTTTTTACCAAGTCCATAATATTTCCGGTAGAGAAATTGAGACTCATTATTTTAGCTCTGTCTCAGATAAATAATGTCAAAACTTAAAATAGTGTGATTTGTATAACCTTCACAATTACTTTAACCCCTTCTAGGGTTAGGGTTTTTCTTGAGTTTGAACGTGGACGGTCATTGACATATCGCCATGGCCGTCCTTTTTCGTGCTCAAGAGAAATTGTGGTTCGACAGAGGAGTTGTAATCATACTAATATACATGGAGCGCATGACAAAAGGGAAGGTAATGTCAGAAATAGTAACAATCAATTGTGAGGTGCGCAAGCATGGTTATCGTGGCGTGAATAAGAACAATGTGTCTCAGGTATCAGCTGTGTTTTATTTTATTGATTTTCTTGATCGTTTGTTGTATGTCGATTTAAGGAAAGGTCTGGAGGTTTGTGGTATCTTGTCCGATGTTTATATTTCTCGGTTTCGTAATGTTCGTGGACAACATTTTGGCTTTGCTAAATACTTTAAGGTATGTGATGTCAAGAAATTGAAAAAGCACTTAATAATGTATTCTTTTGGGATCTCCGGCTGTTTGCAAATGTGGCCAAGTTTGATAGGTTTGTTGAGTCAGATGGTGGTAGTGATGGTGGAATAGAGAGGGAGGATCATAGGAAGTTTGAGGGAGAAAAAATTAGGGGAAATAAGGAAGGAAAAAATACGAGGGAGGTGAAGGGGAGAGAGGATGAGAGGGGGGATAGTTGGAAGCTAGTGGAGAAGGTGAAGCCATTCATAGTGATTTTGAGAGGGAGAGGGTGAAGGTGATTAGGGTGGGGGATGTGGTGTGTTCGGGGAAGAAGGAGCCGGTGGTGGGGAAGGAGGGAGATGTTAAGGCGCTGAATTTAGGTGTGGAGGGGAAGGGGAGGTCGGGAGCAGATGAGGGAGTGGGGGATGAATCTGTTTGTGGTGATGGTGCTACAGATATGTCGCACAAATATTTACCGCTTCATGAGGATTTAGAGTGGGTATCCAAGAGTATTATGGCTAAAATTAAGAATGGTACTTGCATCTCAACTATTCAACAATCTTTTATAGATGCAAGGTTTTTGGATTTTAAGGTAATATCCTCAAGAGGTGATAATTTGTTGTTATATCCGTTTGTGGAAGGGGATGATATGGAAATATTTAATTCGGCTGCAGACTTGGTTGCTAATTTTCTTTATGATTGTCGGCCTTGGACAAAGGATGTTAGTGTGCAATATGAGATGGGAGCTTAGATGAGGTGTTATGGGGTACCTTTACATGCTTGGAACTCAAGGTAGGCTTCTTAGAATTGATGATGTTACTATTAACAAAGATAGAATGGACTTTGCTCGTTTCTTGGTTGCTACTTCCGAATTGAAAGAATTAAATGTTGTTGTTAAGTTTTTGATTGATGGGAGGGTGTTTCCTATTCATTTTATTGAGAAGTTGAAGTTTGGTTTTACGGAAGACGCTTGCTTAGTTGAATTTGAAGCTGATAATAAGTTCGAGTGTTCAACCCCAGATTGTATGCAAGAAGAAGAACCTTTAGTTGATGCACTTGTCCAACAACTCAAAGATGACTGGATTAGAAATTCTAATGAAGATAAGGGTGATGTTGGTGATCCCGATAACCACCAGTCTATTCAAGGGGAGGTGGAGCAAAATGTGGTAAAGGAGAATTCTTGTTCTAATAGAAATAAACCTTCAACCGTGAGTATCAATGGGGATGGTGTGGACAAGAATAGTGCAGAGTCTCAAGGAAAGTAGACTTTCAAAGAGAAGGAAGGTGGCGACATCGTTGCTTGGGTTGAAAAAAAGTGCAAGATTATCAGAAGCTGACATGATGGCTTTGATTCGGTCTCTTAAAGGAAGGTGATGCAAATTCTAAATTTTTGCATGGTATCATGTCTTTTTGAAGGAGATCGAATTCCATTATTTCTTTGATGGCCGATGGTGTTTAGATTGAAGGTGTGGAAGCGGTGCACCGACCAGTTTTTCACCATTTTCAAAATCATTTTAAGAGGATTCCGCAGGCTAGGCCGGACATAGGTGGTTTGTTGTTTAAATCTTTGTCTGAAACGGAAGGGGCTGATCTTATTAAACCTTTTCTTTTAGAGGAAATTAAAGCAGCAATTTGGGATTGTGATAGTTTTAAGTGTCACAGACCAGATGGAATTAATTTGGGATTTTTTAAAGTTTTTTTGGAAGTCTTGAAGATTGATTTGTTGAATTTTTTTGGAGAATTCTATCGTAATGGTAAGCTAACTAAATGCCTTAATTTTACCTTTATAGCTTTGATTCCAAAGGTTGAGATTCCTCAACGAGTGGCGGATTTTCGGCAAATCTCTTTGGTGAGTAGTTGGCCAATAGATTGAGAAAGGTTGTTGGGAATGTTGTGTCTGCTTTTATTAAGGGTAAACAAATTCTGGATGGTATTTTGATTGCTAATGAGTTAGTTGATGATACGAAAAAAGACAGGAAAGAATTACTTCTGTTTAAGGTGGATTTTGAGAAAGCGTATGACTCTGTGGATTGGGGTTACCTTGATGAGGTGATGGCTAAAATGAATTTTCCCAGATTGTGGCGCTCTTGATTTATGGAGCATGTTACGACGGCAACGACATCGGTGTTGGTTAATGGGTACCCGACTGACGAGTTTAGTTTAAGAGAGGTCTTTGTAAAGGGGATCCACTCTCCCCTTTTTTGTTTTTGTTAGCGGCGAAGGGCCTTAGTGTAATGATATCAGCGCTGGTCGTGAATGGTTTGTTTACACCGTATGGAGTTGGGCCACAAGAGTCAATGCCAGTCTCCCATCTCCAGTTCACAGATGATACCTTGTTGATAGGTGTTAAGTCTTGGGCTAATGTTAGGGCCTTGAAGGCAGTTCAGTTCTTATTTGAAGCTATCTCAGAGTTGAAAGTTAATTTTCACAAAAGCATGTTGTTTGGTGTGAATGTAAATGATTTTTGGCTTCATGAGGCGGATTTGGTCATGAATTGTAAACACGGTCGTATTCCTTTCCTCTATGTGGGACTGCCCATAGGTGGAGATCCTCGGAAGTTACAGTTCTCGTATCTGCTGGTTGAGAGGATCCGTAGTCGTTTATCTGGATGGAAGTGTAAAAATTTATCTTTGGGATGTCGGTTGGTCCTGCTTAAGCCCGTTCTGTCTTCCATTCCAATTTATTTCCTTTCTTTCTTCATAGCTCCCTCATGTATTATTTCTACCCTTAATTCTTTATTTAATAATTTTTTTTTTGGGGGGAGGGGGGTGGGGGGTGGGGGTGGTGAGGATTTTAGGAAGCTATCTTGGATCAAATGGGATACTATTTGTTTGAAGGGAGAATGGAGGTTTGGGTGTGAAGAGGTTGAGGGAGTTTAATATTTCTTTAATGGGGAAATGGGTGTGGAGGGTGTTGGAGGAGAGGGAGAATTGTGGAATTTAGTGCTTCATGCGAAGTATGGGGGAGGAGGGAGGGAGGGTGTGGTTTTGTGAGGGAGTTGGATCTATTTGGTGGCGTAACTTAAACCAAGTTTGATCGTGGGTGGGGATGGCTGATGTTAGGTGGTTGGTCGACAATATTGTTAGGAAGGTCGACGATGGGAGGACCACTCTGTTTTGGGAGGATCCGTGGCTAGATGATGTTATGTTGGCAACGTCATATGCTAGGCTTTTTGAGATGAAGGAAAATAAAATAATCACGGTGATGGAGATGTTTATGTTATGATGGGGGTTGGTGGAGAGGCGTGGAAGTCGATGAGGAGGTTATTTACGTGGGAGGAGGGATTGATGGGGGAGTGTGTGGAGCAGTTGTCTGTTTTTGATTTGCAGGATGGTATGTCTGATAAGTGGGTGTGGAAGCTACATTCACCCCACAACAATACCGTGAAATCTGCTTATTCTTATTTAACAGCGGTTGACACTAAGATTACTGAAGATTTTCATCATTTTTTGTGACTTAAAGCGGTTCCGTTAAAGGTAAATATATTTGTCTAGCGTCTCTTCCTGAATAAACTTGCTACAAAGGATAATTTGTGTAAGAGAATTGTTCTTGATGTTTCCCTTGTGTCTTGGGCGGCCTCACTTAGGGAGTTAGAGGACAGAGACCATTTGTTTTCTAAGTGCAATCACTACGGTCAGATGAGGTTCTTGATCTCGCATTGGCTTGTTATTGATACAGTTTTTCATGGCTACTTAAATATTCATTTAAATCAGTTTTGTGCTGTTGGAGGTTTTTCGAAAAATTTCAAGACAACTTTTACTATTATTTGAATTTCGGTCTTATTTGTTATTCGGAAAGACCGTAACAGGAGAATTTTTCATAATCACATTGATTAGCTTGCAGGGCTTCTAGAAATGGTTAAACTCCAAACGTATCGGTGGTTGAAAGCGGACTACATTACGTTCGATTTTGACTATCCTTTTTGAAGACAAAATCCTTTATGTTGTTTACAGGTTGTTGTGTAATATTTGTTTTCGTTTCTATGGTTGTTGCTAGCGTTACTATATTGTAATTCACACTTTTCAGTTCCCTCCAGCACGTCTTGTGCTTGAGGGACTGATTGTTGTTTCTTTAATATAATGGCTTAATTGCACTTTTGGCCCCCTATGTTTCAAGAAGTTGCGATTTTGGCCCCCTAACTAATTAAAATACAAAACAGCCCCCTATGTATTGGATTGAATTGTGTTTTCAAAAACTTTTTTCTTACGTTCTGAAAAACTGTTCCCAGATTCAGAGTCTGACTTGAGTTCAGAGTTTTCGTGCAGCAGATAATAGTAAGAGAACAGAGAAAGAAAGAACACAAACAATTATACAGGTTCCTTCCACAAACCAGAAGTAGTCCTGTCCCCCTTGCACTTCCAAGGAGAGTTCCACTAAAATGTAATGTCGGATTACAAGTTGCTCAAACACTCAAGTAAGAGACTTCTCAATGCTCAAGGACAACTCCAAAAGACTTCTATGCTCAATCACACAAGAAAGAGACTTCTATGTTCAAGGACAACTCCAAGAGACTTCTTGTGCTCAATCACAACTGAAAGAGACTTCTCTTAACAATTACAAATAATTGAATAAGGTTTTGAATACTTGATATACAATTAGAGGTATTCACAAAACAATAGGAACAGAACAGACTCTGTTTTTCTAGACACTTGAGAATTCTAAGATATGAGCTATTGTAAGAATTCTCTAAGTTGTTGATGTGTTTAAACTTGCGACGTTTTGCACAGAGAGTATTGGCCTTTTCTTGTTGGAGTGTTCTATTATTATTCTTCAAGTCTTTATCCCTATTTATAGAGGATTTGAGAGACGTTGAGAATTAGCCGTTAAATCAACTTGTCTTGCTTGAAGCTTTGATTCTTCACCATTGATCTTTTGCCTGATTTTATAATTGTCCTATGAAGAACTAATTTCAAATCCATTCCATTTGAAACGGAACAACGTCTGCATCAATATTAATGTTATTCTTGTCTTGATGTAGAGACAAGTTGCAGAGATGGTGGTTGCAGAGGCATGCGCAGAGTTAGTGGTTGTACACTTCGTACACTGTACTTTGTCAACTCTAGTGAAGTGGCTTCTGATGGGATGCTTCTGATAACCTTGCTTCTGATGACCTTGCTTCTGATGACGTGTCTTCAAGAGCGCTTTCTTCAGACTCGTTTCTTCAGACGCATATCTTTCAGACGCATTTCTTTCAGACAAAAATTAAGATAAAGCCTATTATTTTTTCTTCCCTATCAACTTCTCACGCGTCCTATAAATTTTACAAAAATGCTTATGGTATTTCATATTATAAAATCCGAAAACATCCAAACTGTGTTCGGATTTTATAATCTGAAATATGCTTATGTATAATCAACAATCAGAATCTCGCACATTTTAGCAGTTTTGAATTTTACTTTTAAAAACAACCAAAAAACTAAGGGTGTTCGCAGTGCGGCTTAGCTCGGTTTTGAGTTTAAAAGTCATCCGAACCGCAAAATAAAAATGCATGTTGTTTGGTTTGGTTCAATTGAGTTTTAGACTACAATCCGAACCGGACCAAACCAAACAAACTTGGTTTGGGTTGGATCGGTTGGTGCGATATTTTTGAGACAATACAATTTTTTGTTTCCGACATTAAAATCAAATTAAAAACTAAAACAGAACATATTTTCATTAATGTTTTCAACATTGTTTTAAATCTCATCCAACATTACAATTTTATTTTTATCAAACAATATTCGCAACTACATAGATCAAATTAAAAATGTGGACAAAAAGTAATCTAATTTTGTAAGAAATGCAAAAAACTAAGATTTTATCATTCTCTTAAAGTTCAAGTAACACATAAATACATTTTTTAAATAAAAAGCAAAGAAGAAACTTAACACAAAATATGTCATTTTTATAAAAGAAATTCATTGAGTTTATTTGAGTATAGGGATAGGTAACATATGTTTAATTAGTGTTTTTGTTATGTTGCAGTTTGGTTTGGATTGGTTCGGTTGGGAAGATAAAAACCGCAAACCGAACCAAACCATGCAATTGAGTAAAAACATGATTCCAATACATATGAACCAAATGCGATTTTTTGTGGTTTCAGTTTGTTTGGTTTACGGTTTTTCTATTGGATTGGTTCGGTTTTGAAAACTCTTACATAAATAAATTTAAAAAATGATAAAAATCTGTCAAATAAAATCATAAAAATACCACCAAAAAATTCTAAAATTCAAATAAAACTAATGCAAATTTTTCGAAGAATATGAGAAATTAAAAAAATTAAAAATGGGTCTAAACGATGAAATTTTAGATTTTTAGGGGCTGAGTCTCGTAAGAAGTCCCTTCTACAAGAGTCTTGATCCTTGATTTTTTTTCATTATTTTCTAGGGAAGTTTCGGAGCAATCTGATCAAGTAGTTTGGAAAACAGATTATTGATTAAGAATAGCTAATAATGACCTAAAACAGAAGGATAAGAGTTAGGAAAATTAACATGGTCTTTAAACCGATTATCCATGTTACAAACAAACTCATAATTTATGCTGATATAGTTCGGATTATATAATCCGAACTGTTTTTCCCTAAAAAAGGTCATTAGGGGGTGTTCGGATTCTACAATCCGAAAATAGTAATAAACACTCCCTATTTTTTTCTAAGGTTTTCAGATTAAAAAATCCGAATTGGTGAAAAACTCAGTTTTTCTCCCTATAACAAAGAAAAAACTCATGATGGATATTTTCGAATTATAAAATCCAAAAATATAATTCGGATTATAAAATTCAAAAATCATTCGGAAAAAAATAGGATATGCGAAGAATGAGTAGAGTGAAAAAAGTAATAGTCTAAAATAAAAAACACCTTACATAGTTTCAATCCATCATATGACAACAGAGCAAGAGGCCCAATAAAGGCCTAAGGCTCTATCCACACCCATGTTCTACTACAAGTAGAGAAGGATAAAATAGACCTTTGAGAAACCAAGGTCCCCGGGACAGTGATAACATCTTTATTTATCTATTTTATAGTTATATTTTATTAAATAAATTGAGAGCTATTGTGTTCTTCTTAGGATTAATTTACTGCATTTTATTTAAATTCTAACTATAGCATAAGATCAAGCGAATATGAAGGACATGTATTTAACGAAGTATTGATGACCAAGGATCAATTTATGTTAGCGGAGTGCTTCTTAAATCCATAGCTTGTGAAAAATCAATGTGTAACAACTCATATTCGCATATAATACTATGTATAAAAATAATAAATATTCTTTCAAAAAAATAAATAATAAATATCAAAATAAAATTATAATGTATCCAAAAATTTACACATATACTTTACAATTCTTCTCTCCGTGATGCTATGTCATTAAATTGTTGAATAATCAATTCATTATCAATGTTGCTGAACACACCTTGTTTAATATAAACCACGAGACAATCGTTCAACAATTAATACCATATTTGATAGTCCAATTTAGTTTTCACAATCTTCACTTGTAATAGAAATATTAAAAACCATGTGAATTTCATGAGGCTCTTTTACCTATTGGCAAAGTCTAAGATTTTTTGTCCTTGTGAGCTTAACTCAGTTGGTAAGGACAATGCATAATATATGCAATGTCCGGGTTCAAACCTCGGCCACCACCAGAAAGTCTAAGATTTTCAACCCAACTAAAATCGGGTTAGATTCATGTCCAAGCCATTTTATGGAAAAAAATCAATTACAAGAAAAGACCATGCATTGTGTGCTCAACCGATTTTTCGACTATAGTCGAGTAACAATTTTGTTTTTTTGTAACATATTTTATTGGTGTGGTTGATTTATATCCATCAACTTGGTTTAGCGGTAGAGGACTTAATCACGGTGAACCATTAAACTGCATTAGTGCGTTCCTCCAGGCTTGCATTTCTGAGTTTCGTTACAAAAGAAAGAAAAAACAAAGTCAGATAAAAAGAAAGTAAGTTCTTTGAGATGATAGAATAATATGGGTCAGGTGAGGTGCAATACTAAAAGTTCAGGGGAGTAAAGTAGAGTAAATTAAGATTATTGGTTTAAAATTCAAGAATTCAGTGGATGGAGCTGCATCCTCTCACACAAGTGTGGCTCCACCACTGATTCTAATTCTCAAACTTGTTATGTCATGGAGTATTAAAGTATCTAATCAAATCTTATTGCTTTTATGAAATATCTAACCATTGACAAATGTACTAAACGGTGAAGGTTGATTTTGGATTTATAAGGTTTGACAAAAGCTTTGAAACATGAGAATAGTCTAAAAACTCTTGAGGTGACATAAAGTAAAAATACTTAATGGATTCTAGAAATATAGCAAACCATGAGAATAAGAGGATATGTTGTTTTAGAATAGCCTTTAAAACTTTGAAAGCAGACATCAATTACCTTAGTTTACCCGACATTTAGACTCTGATTTCCATAGCAATAGGGAGAAACAAGATTTGGTTTGCTCATCGTTGTGATAAAATCCAATAATTTCAAGGCGTTTTTCATCAATTGCATATTTTCCAAAACCAAAATCATCAAACCTTTAAACATTCGAAATCGTCTAGCTAAACAACCTAGGAAAATATGTGGTACCACTTGAGAGTGTCTAATAAAACCATGCACTTGAAGGCTTATTAGACACTCTCAGGTGCTACAGCCACATAGGTCTCTGCAACCACGCCACCAACCGCCACGACATGGGCCTTATCATTCTAAGTCCACCATCCTTGATGACGAGAAAAGAGGTCCTCACAGAAACTCAACACACTAATACATTTACTAGATTCTTTTTTAAGGAACATTTACTAGATTTTTGTGATAAGATAACAAGTAACTTAGTGACGAGAAATAAGATAAAATCAAAATATAAAATATAGGCTTAATAGCATTTTTCGCCCCCAAAGAAAAAAAATACAAAATTGTCCCCTAAGTTTTGCAACTGTAGCAGTTTTGGCCCCCCAAGGCTAATTTTTGGTTAAAAAAAATAACACGTGGCACCTCACTTAGGGTGCCACATCAGCTACACCAAGTCAAAATTGGCCTTGGGAGCCAAAACTGTCACAAATGCAAAACTTAGGAGGCGGTTTTGTAGTTTTTTTTTCTTAGGGAGCCAAAATCGCAACTTTGAAAAAGTTAAGGGGCTAAAACTGCTATTAAGCCTAAAATATATTGCATTAATAATTTTCTGTGAGCATGTTGATAAGATTAAGCACCAAGTTTTTTTTTGACATAGCTCTACAGTTGGCTTCTCTAAAGTTATGGAATCTAAAAATGTAGCAACGATTTACTTCTCAAGAGTTTTTCTGAAAATGTTTCAAAAACAATATGGCGAGCAAACCCCTTTTTTTGACACTTGCTTTTGAAATCCAAGAAAAAACGGTTGTTGTTTCTGTTTATTTACGTAGATTTGAGTCTTCTATGTTACCTAAAGATCTAATTTTCGAAACATCGCTTAGTGATCAATATGACATTTGCAATCTCTCTCTCTCTAAATTATGTAGTATCGAAGAGTCATGCATAAAACAATATTATGTCTTCAAGTCTATGAATGAGTGTTTACGATGATTAGTTTTACCATTCAAAAAGACTTAACGACACAATTTGCCTTTCCACTCATGTTAATAATTTTTTTGTATATATAAATAAATGTTGATGATTTTTGAATAAAAAAAGAAAATCAATAAATAGTTATATTAAAACATTAAAATCATTGAATTGTTTGTATCAAGTTATTGCTTCAAGTAGTAAATAAATGCCAACTTATAAATCTCTTAAATATTAAAAAGTTAACAATAATAGTACATAAAAAAAATGACCAAAAGTAATGTATACTGTTTGAAATTTTGACTTAGAATTTAGACCCGGAAAGATCAAAGCATATTTTGACAAATACATTCATAACCATATTGACGTGCATGCCAACCATACCACAGACACTTTCTACATAACAGTGAGCATAAAACAAAATGTTTTCATCAGAAAATATTTTAAATTAAACATATATATATATAGATAGATAGATTGGTCCATGACTATAATGAGTGACATTTGTCCTTTCATTTGTCCGTCAATTGCTATGCATGTACTCCCAAAAGAGAACTGTGCAAAATGTATCCGATCGACAAGGACCCTCCCAAGCTAGTACTCATGTCTGTCCATGACTATAAGCAAAACCAGTCCCACATAGTATCACATTCACATCATCATATACACAAACAAACAATCGACTTTATTGTTGCCAAAATGATTGATTTCATTATTATATATTATTATCAGTCACTTTTCATGGGGTTTTCTTTAACAATTTGTTTATTACTACATCTAGAAGTCAAAGGAAACATGCATCTTTATGAATATGATTATGTGGATAATAGACATGCACGTTAAAGGCCTCTGGAGCAATTTGATACGTGCTTCCCTGTATATTTTTTCTGAGAAATATTTAGTTGGGCACAACCCTAAATTAAAAGTATTTGAACATATATATAAAAATAAAATTTAAAAGAGGAGTAATTAAACCACATACTTAATACAATTTCACTTTTAATTTTTTCATTTATATGTTTGTTGCCCAAATAAATTTTATTTAGATTTGTGTCTGTGTAAGAGTTGCTTTTATTTTTATCTGGAAGCGTAAAAGTAAATATTCATGTTGTTGATTGAGTAGTTTTATAGGTAATCTTGAGTTAATTTTTACTTGGGACCAATTGGGTTTGGTTTCTTGCATTTCCACATTTCCTGTAATTAGTTGAATTAAAAAAGAAATAAAGGAATAACAAATCACAACAAATAAACTAATAAAATAGGACAACTCCATTGTGCGTGGATACCAGACGTTAGGACCGGACCTAAACTTTTAATATTGGTGTGGCTAAAATATAAAAGAAAATTATATATATTAATAAAGTGAGCTTGTGACACATTAAGCACAACAAGTCAACAACAAAATGGCTCAGGCATGCCTTTTTTACCAACCTGTCACATGTACGTAATACTTTCTACCTCTTGGCCGAGTAAGAATATATGCAAGAGTACCAACATATATATAATGCATTATTTATGTTTAGTATACTTTTGTCAAAAAATGTTTAGTATACTTGTCAAAAAAAGTCTAGTATATGAAAACAAAATTAGGCAATAATCTGTTAGGTAATAATTTGGTTTCTTCGATTCATCAAAACTTGTTAGCGTGTTTATTTATTAATATATCGGTTTTGGATTGTTTCTTTTAGCTAAAAATTTAGTTACGTAAAATATCAAATGTTTAAATGCAATTTTTGTACTTCTATTTAAAAATCGGACAATTTTTAGGTAGTGAAAAATCGGACAATTTTGATCTCACAATTATCTTTTCTTTATCAGAATAAAGGTGAAGTAATATGTTTTAAATAACATGGTACATGACCAGATGATGAAAAATATCAACATTGATGAACTTGTAAAAAGCTCCCTTTAAAAAATAATATAAAACATGTCATATCCAAGGTTTTAAAAAACGGTAACGGTTGCGGTCGCGGTCACGTCAAGGTTTACACGGTTTTGGACTGTTGCGGACGCTGCGTTACTGATTGCGGTCATCGCGGTGTGATTTAATCACGATGTTGCACAAAGGCACAAATCTTATTAAAAATATGCATACTAGTATCATATAATGAGTCAATGGGGTACATCCCAAAAAGTCAATAAAATAGTGGAATTAATTAGTCTGAGATTCCATCACCTAACCCAACTACGGCCACTTCACCTTGTTCTTTCCAGGTTCTTCTTTCTCACAAAACAGAAGCAAGCAAGTAGCAACCATGGATTCACAAACCGAAAATCTTATCTCTAAATTCCAAAGTCTCACACACAGATTTACACACAGGCACAATCATCTCAATTTAAAGTCTCAATCTTTCCCCTCTAAAATATCATCTCATCTCTACTCTGTTACCAATGTACCGAACAACACCCAAATTAATTAAGAGTGAGTGAAATTTCTTAGAGGAGGTAATGTAGTTTGAAGAGGAAGCAATGTAGATTGAGTAATGAAGCTGAAAAGAAGAAACATATGTGAAGTTCTTGCATAATTAACGATGTTTCGCGGCCGAAATGGCGGGTTTCGCGGCCGTAACGATGTTTCACGACTGTAACGGTGATACGTAATGGCGTTTGAGTGTGATTTTTCCTCTCAACGTTAAAACGGCAAATAACGGTACCACTGGCTGCCTATACCGTTTTCTAACAGTCGATATCGCGGTATCGTTCCTGTATTTAAAACCTTGGTCATATCACCTTAAATTAAACCAAATATTTGATGGAGAGGCTAAAATTGTCACATTTTAAAATAGGGGGACCGATTCTATAGAATGGTAAAAGCATGAGATCAATTTCCATTCAGTACAATTATGATGCATGATCTGTAATAATATTTTTGTACAATTTTAGTTTCAATGCACTTAGACTTAACAATTTGTTTGTAAATTTTTTAATTGATATTTAAAACCTTTTTTTATATATTATTTTAAATTGTTCTTTAAATAAAAAACGTTTTTTTAAATTAATTTAATTTTTAATCATTTTCGTAATTAATTTAAAAAATATTTTTTTTGAATAAAAAACGTTTTTTAATTTTTTTTTTAAATTACAATTTCACAAGGGCAATCCCCTCGCTTAGTCCCTTGCAAAAATTGTGTCAGGGACAACAGTGCACTAATGCAGTAGCGCATCAAATGACAATTGTGTTAGAACTATTGACAGGAGTGAAAACATGAGTTAAACAAGGGGTCCTGCGAAGGCTTCTGCCAAGGACTCGCCCACTCACAAATTTCCAAATGGGTTAAACCCCTGGCAATTTATCTACGATAACCTATTTTGCATAGGATTCAGGCCCTGGGGAAACCCTTGTTGCACATTCGTTTCTCAGGGCTTTATGCCCTTTTCCCTGAGATTTCACCCCTAGCAAATATCCATATTTCTTGTAGTGAAATAAAATTGAAATTGAGTTTCTCGGTTATGGAATAAATTTGTCTGCCTATTAAACTAAAGAAAAAACTAATAAGTAAGAATGTTTTTCTTAACAAAACTGATTAATTTAAAGTTTCAATTATTTTTTATATTGTCAAGTACGAATGTTTTCATGTCAAGTTAGTCTTTTATGTTTCAAAAGTTCAATAATCTTAGACGAAACTTAATTTTTATCTATGCATGTTGTCAAAAATCTTACTTAACCAATTGAAAATATATATTACGTCTCAATTCATTAATGTTTGACGATGGGGAAGCTGAATGAGGTCGATTTATTATCCTCTTTGATAAGCAATCAATTAGGACAGTCTTGAAAACAGACAAAGAACTTGACCCTAACCATTTATGATCATCTTTAGTAAGTGATCAATTAGAACAATCTTGAAAATAGACATAGAACTTAACTCTAACTGCGACCTGCCGGTAGAACCAACACTACAAAGTTCTTGACTCAAGAACAAAGGAGAAGTTTTGACATTATAGAAAAACTCTCAAATTGATTAAGCTTTAATTCTAATTTGAGTAGTACACGAGTTTCTTATTTATGGCCTAAGTGATAGAATTTTAGCAAGGGTATTAAAAATGCATCGAAGTAATAAAATTTATAAGATTCGTCTCCAAAAGGACTTTTTCAATTTCTACTCGGCAAAGGCATTACCATTAAAGATGTATTAAAATGGGGGGTTGCACAAGACAATTGAGTTGGTTTGAACTGCATAAATTAAATAAAAGCTTGTAAAAATATTGGTCAAGATAATTGGAAAAATAGATCAGGTCGTTCGAATCATCTTGTTATTTGTGTTTGATAAACTACACCTATCCCTATTTTTAAGATGATTAACAAAATTACCTCTAATCAATCCCTTGAGTAAGAGTTCTCTTCAAAAATTACAGTTCCTTAATTCCTTAGGCGAACTAGTATTCTCGAAAGGTTTTTCCGAACGTCAATTTATTATCACAATTAAACCGTCATGCATTGCTAGACTGACTCATTTAATTGAACAGGTAAATTAGATCCAAGTTTAAAAGCTATGGTCAACAGTCATTAAATCTTTGAAATTGATTTATATATGATCAATATATAAAAAGGCATTGCACACAAATTAATCTGAATAAAACTAGATTTGCCTACATGATTCAAACAAATCAAACAAGATTGATCTCCAGACCTAATCATTATGAACTTAACTACTCGTAATTGAAATTAAAATCACTAGATTCAAAGAAAGATTCATTAAATACACAAGGATCAACTATTAGTTTGATGGAAAGCTACGTCTCCGATCTTCAGCTAAAAAATCCACTTTCAAATCTCAAAATTTCAAAACCCTTTCTTAGAAAACAAGTTTAACTTTTATAGGCAAGGTTCTGGGCGGCTCAAATCGTGTCACGGTCACTAAAATTGTGACGCAATTCCTTCATTGATTTTAAATTTACATTTAGGCGCCCCTCCAAATCGTGTCACGATTCACAGACTGTGTCACGATTCTTGACCATGTCACAATGCCAAAAATCGCTACACGATGCTGTTAACTCCTTTACCATGTAAAATAATTACTTTCTTCACTTTAGGCTGTCTAAGAACACTAAAACTTGACTAAAACATCAAATCAACTTATGGAAAAATATGTAATGACAACTTGTCATCACAACCCTAAACTTGGACCATTCCTTGTCCTCAAGGAATTTATTTGTAAATTGACAAATTACAGTAAAATAACAATTTCCTCACCAAGTGGTAGTATCAAAAGTTCATCTCCTTGTTAGCCAATTAATGAGTCAGCTTGCTGAACTAACATCTAAATATCACAACTTCACGCAACAATTTTTTACTAGGGTTTTCCACAATCAACATGAAGGTCTACATATTATCATAGGCTTGAAAATTTCCTTAATGTCAATCAAAGTCAATGTCAAATACACACTTCAAAGTCTTTTAAGTTTATAACGAAGCTTAAGTGAAGGTGAGATAATATTTGAGAAAGTAAACTTAATCAAACAATTGGAGTTTAACATTCTTACATTGTTGAAAAATATGAACAATCCAACCCTATCACCCTTTAAGAACAACACAAGAGTACTAGAGAACTATTTATGAACATGAGACATCTTTGTATATTGATTGCCTCTATTTCTTAAAAAAAAAGTATACATAATTTTCCGTGTAAACTGATCTTAGATGATTCAGTTCACTTTTCTCTCACATTTTTTCTAGTTCTCTTGTACCCTTACCCCAAACTTAAATGACTATTAATTCCAAAATAAACTACAAATTATTATTCCGCAAACAACTTACATATCCTTTCTCCAACACAAACAATTGGGTCAATTCAACTTATGGTTTCTGAGCTTGGAAAGTAGTTTGTCACCAAACAAAAAGTTATAATCCTATAGGCTAAAATTGGCTTTACAAAGGAATATATAAAAAAAATCATATAGGCTGAAAAAGGCAGGTACCAAGCACTTTGTCTTATTGTGTATATGACATAATCAATCAACAATAAAGAAATATCATAAATTCTAGAAATGCAGTTACATGGAACACTCATTTATGTATGGAACACTCATTTATGTAAAATTTGGCTTTGGACCTTACAAGTTTAGATTTATGGAAGTTGTGGCTACTTACATACACAATGTCGTACACTTCTCCGTTGATATGCAATTCAAACCTCTACCTCCTTATGTACTTTTGATATACCCCTTAGTCAAATACTTGTTACTAAACTAGTATCACTCTCTTTGTCATTAGAAAGTATAACCCTACTTTTCTCACTATCATTGAAACTCATGTTCCTTTCTATGCACAAGTTTTTCGGCCCATGACGTCCAAAAATAGAATTATGCTCTTCTTCCATCACGTTTTGCTCGTTCCCAATCAAACTTTCGAAAATACCTCTACGTAAGTTAACTTACGCTACGTGACTTAAGTCACGTTAAGAACACACTAAATTCCAACATGAGTTAACTCACATTGGTTTTCATATACTTCATTTCATACGCACCTATGTCATCTTAATTGTCTTTAATTGCTTGCACCAATGTTCAATGTTCACCTCAAGACGTAACTATTTGACCCTTCAATTTGAATAGTTTTATTACATTTGCCAAAGTTGAATCTATCATGCTTAGTTGATAATTTTACTTTTCCACAACTTTGTCTTAATATGAAATCCTGTGGCACTTATCTCACCCTTTAATTATTGGAATGTGTAAAACAGAAGGGATAGATGACACGGCACATCAAAGTAATTTTTTTTTATGAGAACAAGGTAAACATAGGAGAGAATAAAAGGATGAAAAATGAAATGAAGTGTATGAAAAACTCATGTTGGGGTTCAGTGTGTGTTCTCAGCGTGATTCAAATCACGCAGCGTGAGTTAACTCACATTGTATTAACACCTGCATGAGTTAACTCATGTATGAGTATTTTCAGAAGTTTGGTTGAGAACGAGCAAAACGTAATAGGAGAAGAGCAGAATTCCTAAAAATATGGATTAATGGGCCAATCTTTAGCCCAACCAATTTGTTGCAACTTTACATGTAACGAGTGGTATTTGTCCTTGACAATTGCTCTTTGGGTACCCAAATATTGCTCTCAGACATCCACCAAACTGCGATTAACTTCCGTTCGATACTTTTGAAATTGTTGAGACACTTTTTTAAATCGGTTCATCCGATTTAAAAAGTGTTCCGAATAAATTTCCTTATCATCTAATGAACAATTACCTTTGTCTTTTCACTGTATCCAAAAATGACACAGCATGTAACTTGGAAAATGTATACGTCCCGAGCGACCCTCCCCAAGTCACAAGCAAACTAGTCCGTTCATGACTATAAGCAAACTAGTCCCACATAACATCACATCATATATACAAACAAACAATCGACTTTATTGTTGCCAAAATGATTGTTTAGATTGTTGTATATTATTATAAGTTACTTTTCATGGGTTGTTTCCTTATAATTGTTTTTTATAAACACTCTAAAGATGTATCCACTCCGAGATAGAGATAGAAAATAGTTATTTATAACAGATTTAATAAATTTGATGATGCGATAGAAACTCTTACATAGTCATAACCTCAAATTAGAACTATTTAGACACACAAATTAAAAATATTTGCTTTTATATTTAATTTTTTTCTTATTCAAGTGTGTGTCTAAATATATTTTATTTTTATTTGCGATCAATTTAGACTTTCTCATAATAGAAAAAAGAGTTAGAGAGAAAATGAGACGCTGAATAAATGTAAATTTTTTTTTTACATTTAACTATCGATTGTTTTCTTTTAAACAATTTACAAGAAGTGAAAGGACAGATGCATTTTATTATGAATATGATTATGATGATTATGTGGATACTAGGCATGCACGTTAAAGGTATACGGAGCAATTTGACACGTGCTTCCCCATTTATTTTCATCTCCAAAAGAAAAATTAAAATATAAACTTGTCGAGTGAAAAGAATAAATAACAAATCTCTACAAATAAACTAATTATGTGTTTGGTTTCAATGGGATACCGTTTGTAAGACTAAGGAGGAATGTGATTTAGTGGATATAAATTTGAGCTATGAAGCCAATATACGTATATATGAGTTTGATACAATACATAATGCGAGATTTTTAAAATTAAGTTGATTAAGATACATTAGTTTTTTTCTTTTTCTTAAACACCTAATTTTGTATTAGTTATGATTTTAGTCCTCTATAAAAGAAACTATATGACAACTCTCTAAGTTTCTCCATTTTACAACTTTCTTTTTTATCATTCAAAATCAATCATTCAAGACAGTAAAAATAAGTGGGGTGTTTTGTTGAACAAGTTTCAGATTTATATGGAAAAAGGTATGATTTGAGATTAGTTTCTTGATCTTCTACTCTCTTAAATGATTGATTTTGAATGATCAAAATTGAAAGTTGCAAAAAAAGAAAAACTTAGGGGGTTGAAATGTCTTTTTTAAATAGGAGTGAAAATCGCAACTAGTGCAAAGTTAGGAGGTCAAAATGCATTTTCACTCTTCATTATATATAATTATAAAGACAATAATTTATAAAAAAAAACTTGTGATCAAAATAGAAAATATATAGAAAAATTTATA
>Ga0228711_1003237_pt1 | contig 25253 bp, 20 predicted proteins | sample MedpolnodulmetaG_2_FD_177996 | JGI IMG/M metagenome (GOLD analysis project Ga0228711, IMG submission 177996) | Root nodule microbial communities from Medicago polymorpha collected in Santa Monica, California, United States - brown nodules | ecosystem: Host-associated > Plants > Roots > Nodule... | reverse complement strand
CTATATATATATATATATATATAATATATTTTGCCATTCCAAAAAAAAAAAGTCTTCAACACCCATGAAATAAAATCAATAATAAATTACAACATCAAATAAGAATATACAACCATCATCAAGGAATTGTGCAACAATATTTCTTTTTAGTTTAAAATATTCATTACACTAAAAGGTACTATAAGAACAAACACAACACTCAATGTTGATGCAGATGAATGAAATGCAAATAGACCATGATCTGGATATCGCTCCAATTGACATAATAGTTTTAATCGCCCCAATTGGCATATAATAATAATCTCCCCATTTGACATATAATAATAATTGCCTCATTTGACACCTAATAATAATAGTCGTCTCATTTGGCACTTAAGAATCCATTGAATATATAACAATAATCGCCCCATTTGGCATTTAAAAATTCATTGAAATCGCCCCATTTGACACTTAAAAATCCATCAGATGCAATGATATGCATGTTATGCACTCTTTCTTTATTTATTTATTTTTTTTTTACACTTAAACACCTAAAATAATAAACTTGCACACAACCTTTAAATCTCATACACAACACATAATCATTTTACATCAACAACATTTTCCATATCACAAATAAGCAATCATTAATATTTACACATTCATCAAATCACACACTTTAACAAAATTGCAAATCATCAATTCTTATAATTATCAACTACAAAACAATTAAACAAAACATAATAAATCTTTTCACTCATCCATGGAATCAAGAAGCATATTAAATTCAACATCATAACCCATGTATTCCTTAGCAAACGATTATAAGCCCTTTAAATCCGCAGCTTCAGTGCATGCACGATTCCTCTTGCTCTAAACTTTGTTTCACAATCCAACCGTTGAAAATGAATACCAACATGTTAGGAATATGTTGTCCGAAAGTTATTCCGATCCAACGGTGAATGAATGTGCGGTTGCAATGTTAAGGAAAACGGGAGTTATTACTCTATTTGCTTGCAACAAATTTGTGGGATTTAGAATGGCGTGTTACTCTTATATTTGTAAGGAACAAAGGTAAATGCGTGGCTGAGTTGATCGTATGGCAATAGTGTTTGATAAGAGAATGGTTTGATTTAGAAGCCTAAACACAAGGCACATGAAATGACTAAAATTTGAGAATTCTCACCTACAGCTCAAACACGCATGGTGTTGTTGAAGGTTTGGCTACCACATGGTAATGAAGGAAAACAAATGGGAATAAATTAGAGTGGCCTAACAAAATATATGCAGAAAATCAGGTCGAAAAATGAAGGGCATGGCACACACTCAAGTAACACAAATTGGAAGTAAAAATGGTGATTAATTAGGATATAAAGACATATGGTACCGTAAAGACCTTTTAGAGATATAGTGTGTATGTGGTTTTGTGAAACAGACCATAAGAATTGTTTTTAGTCCCTTCTTAATTGTGGGTTAACATCAAGTAAGAGGTGAATGTTGAGAGAAAATAGGAGATGGTGGTTCGTATGACTAGGAAAGGGAGAAAGGTAGTTCTAATCATGTAGACCAATTCATGGCACTAACTTCCTACATTTTAGCTCATTCTTTCCCACTATTATTTTTACAGTAGTTTTATAAAGTTAGGGGGTAAAACTGTTTTTTGTTTGGAGTAAAAGTTAAAGGGTAAAAAATGCATTTAAGCCCAAAAGAAAAAACAAAAAGTACAAAGATTGGGGTGACATAAAACTAAACCTAATGTAAATAAATAACAAGCAACCTGAATGAGTGTTATAGACAACCACAAAAGTTTAAAGAACCACAAATCTTAATCAAGAGGAGTCAACCCTGCACGACTTGCACAACACAGCAAACCTAAGTACGGGCATGAAACTAAATTGTAAAAAAAATGACGTGTGTGAGCATTGATGTAGTATCAAAAGTAAGTATTTTTGTTATCGTCTCCACAGGAACTGGTGCGATATTCTAAGCCGTTCAACAATCGATATTGTTCTGAGCTAGGGTGTTCCGATGGTTTTGTTTCATAAACTATCAACTAAGAATTTATAAATGGGACGAGAGTTAACAGGGAAATAAGTATGCTGGGATTAAACTTCATCAACCTACTTGTATGTATTCTCGGATTTGGGGTGCGGATTCTAACTATCAATCAATATTATCACGTATTTCTCAACAACATCATTCGTGTCCAAATGATATCGTGATTTCTATTGGATCGTGTAATTGTCGATGTCTCGCACTATTAAACGGTCCAATAGTCGATTGTATCGTCGATGTCTCGCACTATACAATGATACAAAAGCTTTAAGTTCCAACATCCAAAGTAATTACCAACCTAAGTTCCATGTCTAGAACAAAAGTATTGATAGAAGATTATTCTAACCTAGATTCAAAAGGAATTTTTCAATCACCATTCAAATCCATAAGATCAAACATGGAAAGCAAGAATAACATCAATATCATAAGATGAATTAGAATCGCACAACATCCCAATCAAAGGGAATACATACTAATAGAGTTAACTACATTTAATCCCAACAAAAAGAGTTTAGTTACTCATTGTCATGGTAACCTTACAAGGAGAAAAGAAGAGAAGGAATGGAACCAAGCCATGATGTCTCACTGATCTTGTGTCTTCCTTCAATCCTTATGCTCCTTGCTCCTTAGGTTCTCTCTGTATTTTCCCTTGTTTTCTCTCCTCCTAAAGTGGCATCAGATAATCTGGTCTTCTCCCCCTTCTGATCTGATTGAAAAGGCCTTTTATACTTTTTTCTCTGACTCAACTCGCCTCGCGAGTAGGTGAGCTCGCCATGGCGAGTTGAGCTTTCTTCCCCAGTGGGTTTCTCCCACGTCAGCCTGAGGGGTTAGACTGCCTTAACTCGCCTCCCGAGTGAATATGCTCGCCATGGCGAGTTCTGCTCGCCCTGCACTCGCCATGGCGCATGGGAGGCGAGTAACTATGCCTTCCTGCTTGTGCTTGCTTTTTCTACTCGCCATTGCGAGTTGGAGGCAAGTAACTTCAACTTTCTGCCTTAGCTCGCCTTTGAGCTCGCCGTGGCGAGTTGACCTTTGCATCTCTTCATGTTTTCTTGCTTCAAAAGTGTCCATGCGTGCATTTTCCTACAAAGAGTTGACATTAGATGTGAAAAGCATAATTGAATGATTCTTTAGTATCTGTGAGCTTTTCGCAGGATAACTTGCAAACCAAGTAATCAAAGTGCCTAAAATATATAGTCTATTTAACTCCTTTTTGACACTTATCAAGCATACAAACACTAGACTCGGATCTTTTGATAATGGGGAATAAATATGACTGCCACCACGGTAACGAATTTAGACATCAATAATTCATATTGACAACAACTGTGAACGTAACACCATTTCTAGACTATCAGTCCCAATTCAATCACAAAGGATTGAAGCAAGTTAAATAACGACCTCAACTTCTCTAGCACAACGGGCGAAGAACCAAAATCTTTGAACTTATGAATCTCAACAGATCTGAAACAGAACGAGAAAACAAAATTCAATAAAGAGAAATATTGATCAAAACAACGTCAACACTACCGACACATATGCAGACTCTTTGATAGGCACTTCATTATTCCATATGATGTCAACAAAGGTGTGTAGAGGCATTGGAGGGTGAGGCTGAATTGTTGGATACCATGTCACACGCAGACAAGACTGGGAGGATAGACAAGGCTATAAGTGTCATTGTCTTCTGCCTCAGAGATAAAAACTTGAGAGAAGTCGCAAATGAGACAACCAATAATGTGATGTGGATAAGGTTGGAGTCACTGTATATGACCAATTTGTTGGCTCATAGGCAATTCCTAAAACAATAACTTTAGTCATATAGGATGGTTGAGTCCAAAACCATTATGGAGCAATTGACGGAGTTCAACAAAATCCTAGATGATTTGGTGAACATTGAAGTGAAAGTCAAGGATAAGGACAAACCTCTACTCTTATTGTGTGTATTACCTATATCATTTAAGAACTTCAAGGATACCATGCTTTATAGTAAAAAAGGCATGTCGCCTTAGAGAATGTCTAAACGGCGCTGAGAACCTAGAGTTAACCAAGTTCGAGGACTTGAAGGTTGATGATAGTGGATAAGGTTTGAGTGTCTCAAGATAAAAAGATGACAGTAGAGGAAATCGTTCAAACTCAACGGGTTATGAAAAAATCAAAGTACAAGTGCTTCACTTCAATAGGGATTATCCCGAGTTATGAGGCAATGAGGATTCTACTCAATTTTTAGTTGCTTCGAAGGACAACGAGGATGTGAAGCACTCTAGGAGTTGAAGAGGTTATCATGAAACTTATAGTGCTACCTAAAAATCCTAAGGTAATCAGGAGCAAGTTAATCAAGAAGGCGAAAGATGTTCCGAGGTTTGAAGAGGTAAATGTGGAATCTTGTGAGACTACAAAGTTTAGTTGGACGCAAGGTCAAGCAACAAGGTTATTGATGGTTAAAGTGACATCGTCGTCCATTTAGAGGTAAGATATGTATCATTTTCAATCAAGGTAGAGATAGTTAGTGTTGGTTGAACTTGAAAATATACATATTAAAGAAGTCTCACATTGCTTAGAATTGAAAAGAAATATGGAGGCCAAGTCAATATGTATAAAGTGTTTCTTTTATTTTTAAGTAAGAGGTGAAAGTGAGGCAAACCAGGGTTTAACAAAAGAGAACGGTCCTTAGAAAATCAAAGGCCAAGGGTTTGTTCCTTTTGGAATAGAAACTAGGGGATAATAATTGCACAGGAAGAGATTCAAGAAAATGGTAGAAATTAAGGTTTGTTCTTTAAGAACTTGTTGAAGGCTAATTTCTTGTAACCTTTGTGTCACCTTGAAAGAAACTCTTTGATCATAAATTGGATAGATCTCTCTCCTCCACATGTAGGTCAATTTGGACCGAGCTAGAAGAACAAATATCGTTGTGTTCTTCTTCTTCTCATTTATCTTGTTTTATATTTTGTGCTTGTTTAATAATCAAATTGTTGGATTTAAAGTATGAGTGGTTTAATTTGTGAGTGATTTTATCCCAAATCACCTATGATTGAATAAAATGTTGGATTTATAAGAGAGATTGCTCATATACCCAATGCATTATGTCTTGTCTATAATATTATCACCACATTAAATGAATCTCTTTATACACCACCCAAAAAAAAAAATCACTTTATACTCCGTAGCTATATTCCCAATTTTTTCTGTATTATTGTAGTTCTACTGTTTTATTTTGGATAATTTTGTGCTTATTATTTTGAAGAAAAAAAATGATGGTAAAAATGTTGACACAATATGAGCCCATTCTTGAAATTCAATCAAATTTAAGTGACATTCGTTTCGGTCCTCCAATTACTCGTGTCACGTGTTCTATATTCAGGTTCTAAAAAATGGAGGGTTTTAAACTTTTTTTAGGTGTTTTCCCTATAAAAAAATTAGGTGTTTGGAATCTAAAATCTAAATATATGATGTTTGATAAGTGTGGAGGACACGATAAAAAATTTCAAAAGGTACTTTGAGAGTCCATTTGTTTTTGAATTCTGCTCTTCTCCTAACACAAAACACTCGCGCCCAACTGAATTTTCGAAAAATACCCCTACGTGACTTAAGTCACGCTGCGTGAGTTAACTCACGCGGGTTATAAACCCAGCGGGATTTAACTCACGTTGCATCTTTTTGGCCATATGAGTTGCAACTTGCAACCTTTCTTCAAACTAACATGATGAAATCGAAATATATTGAATTTAATATATTGTTAATCCATGAATATTGTGCTTTGTTTTATGGTTACTGAGAGAAAAGCCACACACAAAAATCGTGAAGAAGCCACATGTGGGAAGGGAGTGAGTCGCATAGCCACACAAAAATCATGAAGAAGCCAATTGTGAAGAAGCTTTGTTTTGGGGAAAAGATGATTTCATTGTGCTTAATTTTGGATCTGAGCCTTGATGTTTTTGAATATTTTAACATTACCCTTTAAATTTGATTTTCTAATTTGTGGTTATAATGGTAATCAAAGAGAAACTATAAATAAAAAGCGATAAACAAGTGCAGATTACAGAGTAACCATTGTGTAGGAGATAAAGAAAACTGAAAATGAAGATGTGAAAACTAAGAAAAATTTAACGTGTGTGACTTAACTCACTTAACTAACGCAAGAGTATTTTCGGTATTTCAGTTGGGCGCAAGCAAAATGTGTTGGGAGAAGAGCAGAAATCTTTGTTTTTTTTTTATTTAATTTCAATAACAACAAGATCGAGATTTAGTCATATTTTCTTATAAAAAAAATACTAAAACTATTAACTATAATTAATTGACACATTCAGTTACCTTATAACCTTACAAATTACCTTATCACCTTACAAATTACCTTATCATTAAGATAGTTATTGTTACATTGTAACCTTATGTATGTATTACTCCTAATTAGCTACTATTAGATTCTTTCTTTGTGATATAAATAGTTTGTATAGCTACTCATATATACTATAATATAATCATTTTCACGGTAATGAAAAAATCTTTCTCACCATTTCTCTTCTTCCTTAATGAAGTTTTTCACATTTATCAAAAACAAAAATTGAAATAGGAAAAAGAGAGCACTCCCATGACCTCTCAATTCATGTGACAATTTGCTAGTTGCAAGATATATCCAATTTGAAAATTGCTCTTCTCCCATCAAAAATTGATCACTCTTAACCAAACTTCTTAAAATACTCCTGTATGACTTAGGTCACGCAGGTGTTATAGCAGCGTGACTTAAGTCACGTTAGAATACAACATACGTGACTTAAGTCACATACGGTCACGTACCGAACACCAACGTGAGTTAACTCGCGTTGGTGTCAAAGACATTCCTTTTCACCAGCAGTAGATGTTCCACCAAGCTCACGTGATTTGGATGATAAGGAGATTGGCATGCCTGTTGAACCTAGTCGGAATGGTCTAATTGCCAATCTTTGAAAGCTCCAAAAGTAGAGATATTCAAGCTCATTAAGCCTCTCTACGTTGAATAAGTGGTTCTATTCTACCTAATTGAACATTTATATCTGTGTTGATGATCTTTCTCTACATGAACGTTGATCACTAGGATTGTACATATTTCTCTACACATGATTAGGAGATTAATCTCTCCAGAGGTAATTAAAACTCATTTGAAAAATTAATATTTCTTAACAACAAAAATCAAATACACCGTTCAATATCAAAGTCTCAACCAAGTAATTAACTCGATATGATTATTTACCACACAGCACAGCGTTATCGTTTACTTTAATTAAATCATGTTTTATAAAAAAAAAAAAAAAAAAAAAAAAAAAAAAAAAAAAAAATTTTTGTTTTTTTTTTTTTTTTTATTTTAAAAATTTTTTTAAAAAACAAAAAAAAAATAAAATTAATTTAAAAAAAAAATTTTTTTAAAAAAAAAAAAAAAAAAAAAAAAAAAAAGAATATACTAAATGTGTGCTTGGTTTTATTGTATGAGTGTCAAAATTATTCTAAACACATAAAAGTAATTTGGACATATTTGTGTGATGTCGATCCCAATTTTTGCATCTAAGATTAATTTTAACTTGAAGCTATGATATATAGATTTTAACTCTAAACAAGATTTCTTACACCTAATTTTAACGTTCAATTTACTTTTATGTGAATGTTATCAAATATAACCTATATTATGTTCGGTTTAAAGGTTAAGCAGTCCAAATTAAGACTTTCGGCCTTAAAATGTTGGGATAAAAATATCTTAAAAAAATCGATTTAGTTTATATAATATGACTATGTAGTGACATATGTATACGGGTTCAATTGGTCAAAATGAAGGTTTCATATCCTCGGAAGTTTGAACCTTGAGCTCAACAAAACTTATTAGAGAAATAAACCCACATAATTTGCAGTTTGGTCAAACAATACATAAAATATGATCAAAGATTGTTTGAGAGAACACACATGATATTCTTCATTTCATTCACTTCCGCTCGTTCGATCAAAAGATCTATAACAAGATATTAAAAAAAAGACAAAGATAGAAAGAAACCCATAATAGAATGGATAGCTAGCTAGCTTTATTCCAAAACATGAACAAGTAGAAAAAGGTGATGGATCCATCATCTTTTTTTCATAGCATAGGGATTAATTTCTCAAACATGTTATTTAACAATGAGTAGTGCAAAAGCATCTACGACGGAATCCACGGCAGTGTCCCCCAGAGAAACGTTCTGTTTGGCACACAGAAGCACAGTTGTGATCACTGGCACATGGCCCTTTGAATTTGTGACTTTGTGACTCACAAGTCCTTGCTTCTGCCACCATATTTGGCCCTATACCATATATCACAAAATCAATTAACAACACTTCAATAAAAATAAATAAAAAAATTACACTATTATTTCGATATATATCAAAATAAAGAAATATTATGGGTTATATTATGTCATGTAAGTGTGTCAGATATATATATAATAGTATAGTATAGCAGTAACTAACTAGTTAATTGAGATTTTGTCAACAAAAAGAAAAACTAGTTATTTGAGATGAATAAAGAAAGACTCACCAGTGGCCACAAGAAGCAGAAGGAAGACAAAGATGGTGGAAACCAAAGGAGCTGAACGAGCCATGGTGATAACTTCTAAGAACAAAAGAGAACTATAGTGTAGAATTTGAAGTGAAATACACATGCAACTAGCTTGTCTTAAATAGGGCAATAAAGGGTAGTAGTGTCTTGCCAAAGAATATTTTACCGACAAAATATTATATGCTTTATATTATTTTGGAAAGAAAACATCATATAATTTATATGACAAAATATAATACTATCATTTACGTTTATTTGAATTTTTAATTTATTTTATACACCTTACACAGATTTCATAAATATACACAAAATCTACATGACACAATATCTCACATTTATTTATAACACAAAATTTTCATATAATATATATTTTATTTATTTCTCTTTTATTTAGAGGGTTTTATTTATTTCTCTTGCTTCCCCTAAAAAAAATTAAAAAAATATCTCTTGCTTAGTCACTGTTGTAGCGGAAGAAACTCGGGTAGGTAGTATTTGAATGGAAGATTTGCTTTTTGACCTAACTTTATTATAAACTTCATAAAAAAAAATATATATTATAGGAACTACTGCTATATTGGTTTATCTCTTATCAGGATATATTATTAAAAAAAAAAATCAAAGATACTAGATGAGTGCTATTTAAAAAATCAATGAATCAAACAAATAAAATTTGTAAGAAAATATTCTAAATAAAATATATTTAAAAAATTAAATAAGTAATTCTCTTAGGAATTTCTTAAATATATAAAATTGACATTAGGAATATTTAGAAAACTTGATTCTAATAATTTTCAAAACTAAATTACTTTTTAATCCATTAAACCAAAATATTTTTAAATTTCACTTCAGTTTTTTAAGTTTTGTTGTTTCATTTGATTTCTTGAGTTATAAACATTAGCCAATTTATTTCTCAATCTTTTTCCATTTTATTTTGGTCTCTAATTTATAAATTTTAGACATTGACAGAAAAATCAAAGCATCTTTATGTTTGCAATTAAAAAAATTAAGTGTTTACTGTTTATAATTTAATATATTAAAATTGAAGTAATCAAAATGTCTACACATTAGTAATTTTTATTTAATTATAGAAGAAAAGAAAAAAGACGAAACGTCTTGCTTTCAGAAACTACGAGGCACAAACTATTTTTAGAAACCAAATTCACGAGTGATGATAATTTTGTTTTCAAATAATGCATATCATGATCATGAATAATGGATACAGACAACAGTGAATGATCCAGAAAAAGGTGACCATTCAATTCAATAAATGACAAGTGGTAGCAGAACCTTTATTGCTTTTGAGCTAATCTTATTGACAAAAATGGGGTACTCTTTCTGCTTTTGTGTTGTGTGTTTTCACTCATACTAGCTTCTCCACGTTGTCTTCAACAGTTCATGACCCACCATTGTATGTTAGAGCTTTTTCATTTTTCTTCCTTGTCGTCACATGATAAAGATGGGTCCTTCTATATAAATGGTGTGTACCTCCTATACTCCTAGGAATAGCATATGTCTACTCACACGGACACGGTATAGTATACCATCAATTCAAATAAGGTGGTATCCAATGAGTCACATTTAATTTGATATTATGGAGTGGTATTAATACACTATTAAACACATTTTTTGTATTTTTTATATTGATTAAATAATTATGCTGACAAGTGTTTAACGAATTTATAAAAAGAAGTTATGTCTCGAAAGTATAAGTCAAATACAAGTAAAAATAATAAATGTATAATTTTCCATAAATAAAAAAAAAACTACCATTTTGATTGTTTATATAATGTCTTAACATTTTCTTTGAATAAAATTCTATTAAGCCTTTTCTTTTGTAAGAAGGAAAATAGCTCTTTTTCTTTCTACTAAGCATCTATAATAGCATATTAGGTTACTTCCTCTATTTAGCATTGTGCCGAATAACACTTCATTGTGTTTATATAGATGGATACTTTTAAAAACATTTGTTTTTTGGTATAATATAAACATTTTTTCTATCATTTGTGAACTCACATACACCACGTTTGTGAAATACATTTTAATTATCTGTATATAATTATCCAACTAAACATTTAAAATAGAGTTAAATTGTGGATGCTCCAAGTCTTTATAATGTGATTTGTGTGAATTTTAACTTAACTGATAAAAATAAGTATGTATAGTTTTTTTTTTCTTGATAAAATCAGTATGTAATGTATACGTTTATAGCTAGTCTTTCTCATTTGACATCATATTATTATAGATTAATTAATAAAATCTGAAATCAGAAATGCACCTTTTAATCAAATATAGACTAGGGTGACTAGTGACTGTCCCAATCAGGGACGATTTTATGAGGATAGCGTGGGCCACAAACGTCCCCCTAATATTTTGTTAGTCAGATCATTTACGATGGTGATATCTAAGTCGATAAACATTGGTGTCTCTAATGTACCATCAATGAGGGGAACAAATTGAGTGCTTAATGGATGAAGAGTCTTAAGTAAGCACTCCTTATATTTGTGGGTTTCATATCTCTTTAATATATGAAGAAAAAAAAAATGAAATGCAATGACAAAATTATTAATAGATGATTAATGAATTGTGTTTAAGAAATTTTTGTGACATGTTAGGTTTGAAGAGTTGAGTGTTCATTAGTTATTACTATTAAAAAATTATAAATGAATGATGTGTACAGTGAAATCTATTTAAGTATAAAAAATGAATGTCGTGGATGTTTAGACTCTTCATTACAAGGCTCAAACTAAATTTTCTACATTTGCATGTTTGAAATTTATCTTTAAATATTTATTTCTTCTATATATGTGAATCACAAATATGTTTTGTTGTTCTTTAAATATCATGCATTCACATGTAATTATGTTAAAATCTTGTCAAGTACTCAAAAGCACTTGAATGAGGAGGCCTCTTATAGCTTAACTAGAGATTTTAAAAAAATAAAATTCCAGTGATCACTACCAATATAATATAGGAGGAGAGTACTAGCGAAATTGGTATATTTCCATTGATTTTACGCATAATTTAGATTCATAATTTATACACAAGAGTTTAAATAAAACTTCTCTTTTTCTTTCAGCATAAACCTGCCTCATGTCAAAAGATGAGAAACATGGTCATACATCACGAATCCGAAATTCTCGAGTCTGAAAATAAAAATCTGAACTCAGTCCCAAGTCACTGAAATCATAGAGTTGGCAACGCCTGATTCCTCAAATGTTGAATTAGTTTCATAGTCCAGGTTTTTCGTTGCTCCAGGAATTGCATGAGTTAATTTAAATGGCTTTGTCTCATCTTCCCCGAGCTGAACAGCAATGAATGACCACAGCAGCTTCAAAAGAAACAATGGGTCATTCATAGAATCCAAAATAGACAAATAAACTAGTAAAAAAATTCAAAATGAAATCGCATGAATCCTTTTACTAGGCAATGATATACTGATAGCATCCACAGAGAAGATGAATAAATTAAATATTCTCCATGAACCTAAGCAAGAAATATGACATTTGAATTCTAATTTCTTCATAAGTCCAAACACTTATTTTGAAATGGTGCAAGGTTGTTTGAGAAAGAAATCTGTCAAGAAATCTGCTAATTCAGCAGTGTGCAGACCAAACTTGCTCGGATACCAATTAATAGAAACTGGTGGGCACAATTTTCCCTATCACAGCATAGATGCAGAACTTCAAAGGACAGTACCTCCTAATACCAAAAGGTCCAGACTTTATCAAAATGACAAGATACCTCCCTCAAATCTCTTAATCTTATTTATACATAGCACATCCTTGCCTAACTAAACTAAAGTAATTAACTAACTAGCTGAGGGTTTGCCTATTAATGAATTCCTAGAGAACAACATTTGTTACCTGAATTGGTTCAGAGCGTAAGAAGTTTCGCTGAACACGGCGTCCATCCGGAAGTCGTACACCAACTCTGCATAAGAGATTTCTTTCAGCCTTAGGTTCTTCAGGCAAGGTTGGATAAGCAGGCCTCTTTGGTAAGGCTGTTTCTTGCACGTTGCCAGCAACATTTGCATCTTTATCATCTCCAGCCATTTCACTTGATTCTTTCACGCCTTCCAATGAAGCTGCCAGAGCTCTTTGAACTTCCTCATCCTCCTCTTTACTCGCATCTGAATCTACAGTAGCTGAAATATCAACCAAGATTATGGAGGCAACAAAAACATGTCAGATACAATTTTATCATCATTGATGGGCATAAATTCTGGTAGAAAAGATTTTCAGTACAAAACCGCATGAGAGACATCATAATCAGATGTGGATTAAGGTAGGTGGGCAAGGTCCATCTAATAAGTCAACAGGACAATGAAGACACTTTCAATGTCGAGCTGACCTGTCACTAAACAAACCAGCAGTGAATAGAGACGAGCAACAAACCTTTAGGCTTTGGTGGGCTAGAACTTCCTCTAGGACGCTTGTGAGACAAGGTATTGTGGTGATCCTTAGGACCAGCATCAAAGAATGGTAGCAGACCCTAGACAAAAGCACAAGGCTCATCAAATCAGTAAGAAATAGTAAAAACAACAGATCCCAAGATTTATGTGTGAATGATGTGATGTTTCAGTTTCCCTAGAAAATGTTTCCATCATAGTAAGCTATGAAGTTGCATACATACTTCTAATAGGCTATCAGGTTGAACCATTCCGCCCCAGGCACGCATCTTTTGGCCAGTGATGGGATCAATAATAAGCACAACAGGAATTGAGTCAAGTCTGTAGTAAGTGCAGACTTTTTTGCCTTCAGTTGTATCATCATATACCTGTATTAAAAACAACAAATAAAATAAAAAATTGATGAAGGAAAATTGCATAGAAGACAATAGCATGCAATGAATGACATGGTAAATATTAGCAACAAAAACTGCTTCAAAGAACACAATGTATCCCAAATGCATGCCACAGCTATTCTCACTTTAAGCATTTGAAATACCGAATTAGAGTGGTTACAGAGACCAAAGCAGTACCCATTTACAATCAAAGCAATGTTTATGCAAGTCCAAATCACCAAGACCCAACCTTCCCTTCTTAAACCTACACAACAAGCAATACTAACCAAACAGACCCTCTTTTCTCTACCAATATTGGTCAAACAAAATCCCACATAACCACCTCAGTCCTTTGACTATGGGTGTATAAATAACATAAACTTCTAAAGCAAAGAAGAACTGGTCAAAATTATAGAGGTTCTTATATTGGAGAGTTTATAAACCATTGGATCCAAGATATTAACAACCTATGGATTACCCCCTAGAGCAAGTCCAGCCACATTCTGCCGTGCCATGATCCCATAACCAGTGAAGTTAGCTAACAAGATATGATAAACAAGAATTGGTCCCAACTATCGAGGTCCTTAGATTGGAGAGCTTATAAACCACTGGATCCAAGATATTAACAACCTATGGATTACCCCTTAGACCACTTACAATGGGCATGTTGAAAAGAAAAAAATTAAGTAGTTGAATGGCTGTAATGGAGTGTTGAATGAAGTGTTGAAAGTGAGGTGGATTAATTGGAGTTGAAAAAATTCAACATGTTGAATGAGGAGGAAGTGGGGGCCACATAAAACATTTGGCCAAATGTTATTGGTTGCTTTGATTTTCCAAATTTTTATCTCATCCTAATTATTTGGGGTCAATTATTTCATAGTAAATAAATTTTTATTTAATTTTTTTTTCACCATAATTCATAATTTTTTTTGTCTATAAATAGAGATTTGGTTCATTTGATTTAAACACAGAAGAAAAAAAATCAACTTTTTTCCCTCTATTTTTCCTATTTAGCCTCCAATAAACTCTTGTCTGTAGCTCTAAACATCATTTTAGTGAAATGGATCCCAACAATAACTCTTTTAACACCCAAAGTTCTACTAAGAGAGCCCACGAGAGTGATGCAAGTGATTCCGACTCCGTAGGATCTAGTGCTCGCCCAATGGGGAGGGATGCAGCTAAAAAAAAAAGGTAAAAAGAAAAGCAAGGGCGCAGCCTCGGAATCGGTCAATGAAGAGTGGAATGAATTCAAACAATATAAGGAGAAAGAGTTGGAACTATCGGACAAAATAGCCATGAGGCAAGAGGAGGCTAACCAGTTGTTGAAAGAAAGTACTGAGGTTAAGAAGATGAAGATGTTTATGAAGCTAAGTTCAAAGGAGCATCTCGATGACCGGCGCAAAGAGCTGTTGGAAAAGTTGGGCCGCGATCTGTTTGGAAATTAAATGCTGTCAAGTTGTCGTTTGTATTTTGTCACTTTGTGCCTTATCTATTATTTAACTCCATTGCATTATTTGTTTGGAGTCCATCCATTTCAATCTAATTTCTATCCTTATCTATTATTTCACTATGTTGTCAAGTCATTGTTTGTATTTTGTCACTTTGTGCCCTATCTATTATTTAACTTCATTGCATTATTTGTTTGGAGTCCGTCCATTTCAATCTAAACGAGATACATATGCTCAACATTGGAAAAATTATGATCAGTCTGAGGCAAGTGGGTCTAGTACATCAGAGCCATTTTCGACTTAGGTGCTACCTGCATTTGCGAATCATGTGCGTGCTAGATCTGTGATGCATGATTCGAATGTACATCACGAATTGCAAGCAAATCTAGTCAAACACATATGAGCAAAGTTCAAAATGCTTCTTGATTAAATTGATTGTTTGTGAGTTAGAGTCTATTGTACTAATTAAGTTAGGCTAAACTGTACTTTTGACCCCCTAAGTTTTAAAATGTTGCGATTTTGGCCCCCTATTAAAAAAAATGAAAAATTTAGTCCCCTGTGTTTTAGCCCCTTTGCAATAGTAGTCCTTTTGGTCAATTTTGACCGAGTCAACGCCTGCATGGCATGCCACACGTGTAATTACCTAATTAAAAAAGCCACATATTGTTTTTCTAAATTAAATAAATGAAATTAAAAATTAAAAATATTAAAAAATCCAGAAAAATCAAAAATTTATTAGTCATTGTTAAACCCTTCACCTCTTTCCCTCTCTCTAAAGCAAATCTTGTTCTGTCCCAAACATTAGCTAGCATGTTAAGTGTGATGCCCAAAGAGAAAACTAACCTCAATCTGTTTGTACTCAACTTCTTCTCCAATTTCGTCTCCTTCCTTTGCTCACTTATTCTTTTTTTTGTTTTTCTTTTTAATTTTGACTTTTAATGAAATGGGTATCATTGAAAGTTTTTCAATTTTGTATAAAAATACAATTCTTCTAAAAAGGTTACTTTTTTAATTCCTTTTTGCAGTGTGTGTTGGGTTTTAGCTCAAGTTTTGAATCGAATGTTGGTGTACAATTGTTGTGCTGGTTGAATGTGAATGTGTAACTCGTCTTTGCAATTGTAAGGGTGATGGGTTTTCTGGTTTTTGCGCTCACAAGGTGTCTTTTCCCATCCTTTCATTCTATCATCACTCATTAACAGTTAGACATTGGTAAATCTGGATCATTGTGGTTTGAGAATCTGAAATGAATTCATTTTGGGGTTGGAGAATTTACCAGAGGAAGAAGTTAAATAGATCTGAAATGAATGAATTTGAGGGTGGAAATCAAGAGAAAGAAGAAGAAGAGAATGAATTAATCTGTATCGTCAAAGCTGTTTTCTAATTTTTCTGAATTTTTTTATTTTTAATTTCACTTATTTAATTTAGAAAAAGAAAATGTGGCTTTTTTAATTTTTTTTAATTAAGTAATTACACACATGGCATGCCATGCAGGCGTTGACTCGGTCAAATTTGACCAAAAGGACTACAATTGCAAAGGGGCTAAAATATAGGGGACTAAATTTTTCATTTTTTTAATAGGGGGCCAAAATCGCAACATTTTAAAACTTAGGGGGTCAAAAGTACAGTTTAGCCATTAAGTTATGTGTGTTTCATTTTAATTGTATTGCATTTTAAGTTTTTTGTAATTTTATTTGTTTTAATATAATGACTATCCCTATATCTCGTCTTTATTACTTGCAAGAAAAAAAATAATTAAGAATATAAATTTTTAAAAAAAAATCAAATAAATTATTAAATTAGGAAAAAAAATTATTTAACTCTTAATTATTTTAATTTAATTTCAATCAATAATTGTTATTAATATATAATCACAAAAACAAAAACATAAAAAAAAATAAGAATATGAAATAAAAGTGGTGGGGTAGGGTGTTGAATTTTATTAAACAAAACCATTGTAGTGAGTAAAAGTTGAATGGGTGTTGAATTATTAGATGGAAGAGAGAAGATGATGTGGAGTGTAAAAAGAGGGTGTTGAATATGTAAACCATTGTACATAGTCTTAGAGCAAGTCCCAACTACGTAATGCTATACCATGATCCCATAACCAGTGAACTTAGCTAACACGATATGATTCCCAACATTTACATCTGCCAAACAACTAATCCCCAAATTAACCATCAGATTATAAAGAATTGCAGGTATAATCTTTACAAGAGTAGGATTTCAATCTACATACTGTAAAAGTGATACAGAAGTTTAACAAGTCCTCAACAAATAAAAATCTAGGGAGTTCGTAGTTCAAGTACGTTTGTTTGTTTTCCCTGTTTATTTTAAGGAGTATCCTTATCCTCTAAACTCTTTGTAATTATCTACTTACTAATTGTCTAATCAAGGTTTTCAAACTTGAGATTCCAGGTAAACTTGTTTTGCCTACGTGAACTTGAGTGTAAACTCGACTCCTTATAAAAAAAAATAATCAAAGCTTAACCTGGGAGCCTTGCATCATTATTTTCAGCGTTATGGTTATGGGTCAAAATAATGTCTATAAACTTCTCTACAGAGATTGAACAACTATAGTGGTTAGGATGTGTCATAAGCCTATCATTCAAAATAACACTACAAAAACTAAAAAATTAAAAATTGACCACCAATGTTCAGGTGAGCATAGCAACAAACTGACCTGCCAGAATATGAAGTTTGTTTTGATGGTCTGAGAAACAGCCTCATTTGCCCATGTATCCCGATTAAGCTTTACGATGAAAAAAAATTGTCACCCAGAGATAAAACTGAATCAAATAATCAAGAAAATTGAAAATGGAGCACTGAGAATAAAATACCATATGTGAGCTGAATTCCTTTGTAGATTGTATGTTCACCATCAACCACTTGTCCTGCATAGAAGCAGCACTTTTTGCCTGCAGTCAAAGATCAAACCTTGGTCACAACCGTATATCAGTTACATGTTTCACTATTTCACAATATATGCCCACCACCCACCTTAGAGTGAACCCTGCAAGATATTATATGCAAGCAAATTCTATAATCTACTATTATAATCTTAATTTCTGTGCTAGTCTTTTTGAAATACATATATAAGGGGGTGTTTGTTTCATGGTTGCAAAAATTATTCCCAGGAATATGGAAGTTACAAAGATGGATTTCTATGTTTGTTACAAAGTTCCCAGAAATATGGAAATTAATTCCCAGGTATAAAGCATTTCCAGAAATAAAATAACTTCCCATTTCCCATGCTTTTATTCCCAAGGAAATAGGTGGGCATAAAATATTCCCATGAAGGTGGGAATAAAACTGAAATAACCACCTAGAAACTACCCATATACCCAATGTTTACAAATAATCTCAGGAATGTGGCAAATATTAACTGAATGCTTTTCTTGAAAAGTTCCCGGGATTAAGATTCCAATTCTTAATTCCTAGGAACATTATTCCTAGGCATACATTTCTCATCCATGAAACAAATGCGCCCTAAGTGTTTGTAATAGTGCATTTGCCGAGCTAATTAGCTCGTACAGGCAGATGCTTCTATGCACTCAAAGATCAAACCTTAGTTACAACTGCATGTCAATAACATGTTTCACTATTTCACAATATATACCCTACTACCCATCTAGAGTGAACCCTGCCGCATAGTATATGCAAGCAAGTCGATAATCTAATATAGATTCTGAGTTTCTGTGCTAGTCTTTTTTAAATGAATATATGAGTGTTTGTAACAGTGCATTTGCCCAGCAAATTAGCTCGTACAGGCAAGATGCTTCTAGGACCTTCAATATTCTGTTAGTGGTTAGTTCAAGCCATTGGTTAATGTCTCATTTTGGGCTTCTTCGTTAATATGTGACACAATACTCTGCACATCACAGGGAGGACATGCAACATAACAAACGTTGAGATTGATAACCAATTAACCATTGATCAAGACTGAAGAGTGTTGTGGTATATTTGGAAACTTGAGCTTATAGGTCATTTTAACGTGAGAAGAAAAAAGCAGTAAATCAAGGATAGTTAAATTCAAAGTCATATATCAACATCAGATGTTTTGTTTCCTGAATCTCAGCAGTCAGCACCATAGCCTACTTTCTGAGTTGATAGTAATAAGTAAGAAGTAAAGGGAACCACAGTTCCCTTGATTGGTAACAGCTAGTGGTAAAGAACATCACTGTTTGTTCAATCATAATCCCTAGCTTAAAACATATTTAGAATTAAGTTTCCAGTTACTATATCCCTTTGAACTTTCTAGAAGCCAAAAATGCGAATATCTGAGCTTCAACTAGAAGACATGCAACTACTAATAAATATGATGGAGAACACCTTCACCATTAGGTCCAGACATTAGTTATTCCCTTGAACAACCTTGGGAACATAAGATGCCTTGGAAGGTACTGTTTTTTAGTATCCTGAAGCACTTCAATCTGTCTCCATGTTGTAGGAGACAAATCCCAACTTTTACATTGACTAAGCACAAAAAAAAATTGGAGGACGTGGGGGTAAGGAGGTGGTGGTGGGGGTCAACTTCAATAGGTCCTTGTCAAGGACACCTTGTTCTTCCCCATAGGGTGCTGATTGTTGGCTAGCATCTATTCATTCCATGCTCATTATGCTAAAAGGATTTATGTGTAGTACATTCTAAAATACAAAAGATGTAAATTTGTAAGCAACTAGGCCTTGTCACCTTGAGGGAGGTTTGATTAACTTATAAAGTAAAAAAGTTATGTCAAATAACCGGAAAATTGGGAAACATGGAAAAAGTTGGAGTAAAAAACACTGTATGTTAAAGTATAGAAAGTATAAAAATTTAAAAATACAATCAAGTTCAAAAAGTTACTTTAAATTGAGCTGGGTTTTACAGGCTCAAGCTTGAAGTCAAATCAAATAAAAAATGTAAAATGAGCTCTAGATTCCAATACCACATCAAACACAAACCAAGCAATCCAAACTAAGAAGTATATTTACCTTATCAAAAGAACCAGTGAACATTAGATGAAAAGGAGGGCGATAAAGAGAAGCAAGTGTGTCCTGAGAACTTTCTGCTGTAGAGGCGGCGCCTTGCTCTGGTTCCCAAACCCCTGGACGCCTTGTTTCCTGTTCAAAGTTACGGAACGCAATTAAGGAGTTTGGTTCTTGTGGGAGATGTCCAAGCCTTGATCCTCTGCACAAACATGAAAAAACACAATTTCAATAACTAGTTTGTCTGTTGAAAACAACATAAACTTACATACACACGCACAAACCTACATACATAATGACGTAACGCAATAAAAGACAAGGTGTATTAACTTAAAAAGCTCAATGAGTGCAACTGAAGTACAGGAAACATTTCCTGGATAAACAACAAACAAAAACAGCCCCAATTGACTTTCAACCACCATATCTTTGCAAGAGGTGTCTATGTAATTTAATTTATGAAAATCAAAATACATTTCAGATGTGGATACAGAGATGACATAAAAGAACACAGCCCTAACATACCATAGTGTAATATGCAAGACAATCTAATAGTACAATGAGCACATATTACATAAACATTTTAGATTCCATAAAAATATAATAGCAGTATGCTTCTTGATGTCATAGGTACACACCACTCGGAAAAATTTGAATCATTCTAGTTGCGTAAAGTTCACTTCACAATACTGCCTATTTAGCCACAACAATTTCCACTTTTCTTTCACCTTACTCTTTGCTGCTCGTCATTTCCCAGTTTACAAAGCCAAACACACAAGAATACATCAACTTTCTTTAACCCTTTTTTGCTTATAATTAGAAACAGATGGAGTACTAATTAACTATTTAACTATTATATATTTATATGCAATCGAAAGAATAATTAGTTACATCAGCACATAATGAAAGGAATGGTAAAAGCACCAAACTTCAGTATACAAGGATAGTCTACTAGAGTTAAACTCGAGTGATGGCATAGTTAAACCCTAATGATTTGCATTTTACATGCTCGATAAAACACCATTTACACATGCATGATGCATCTTTATGAGACCAAAATCCTATAGTTTAAAGGGTAAACAAAGTAATGGCAAAAAGGAAAACATACCCATACAGCAGTACATTCTCATAAAGAGTTTCCCTTATAACAGGTAAAGGAGCGCGCACTTCATCTCCATCATTAACTCCACCACTTTGATTCGCAGTATCCGTCCTTGTTTCACTAAAACAATCACAAAAATCAAACAATCAAAATAAAAAAAATTAATCTTCACTCTTAATTCCAAGGAATAAGGGCCTGTTTGGATTGGCCTATTTGAGCATAAGTTTTGTGAGACTGTTTAAGAGAATTAATGAACAAAACTTATGACAATTTTCATAAGCTTTTTTCAACTATTTTTCATAAGCTCTCCAATATGGCTTGTAAAAACAACTTATAGCAGATAAAAAAACAGACATTTTACATTTTATCATGATAAGCGCGTGTGCAATAAGCTGCAAATAAGTTGTTTATCCAAACAGACCCTAACTACACAATCATAACTCAGCTCATAGATGAATTTACATAACTCAATTCTCAGCATTACCTCATATGAGACTGATCAACCCAAGCATCAGCATTCTCTAAAGGTGGAGTGAAAGACGCTGGCGCCGGCACTGGCACCGCCCCAGTTTCACTCCCAATCAAAAACAGCTGAAGAGCTTCCTCAAGTTTCCAACTTGTAGCCTATTAAAACACATCACATAGATCTTAACGCAACAATAATCCAAAAATCCCCAATAACATAAAACCCAGAAGTTAAAAAGTAACAATTTTGTATAGATAATTGATTAACTGAATAAAAAAGTGATTTTTTGACGGTTAACCAAACCTGAAGGAATTGTCTAGCGGTGGCAGCGGTTTGGCCTTGAGCAACTTCGAGAAAGGAAGTGACCAATGTTTGTTGATCCGTAGGTGACACCATTCCTTCCATTGAATTGAATGTTCAATTGAGTTTGTGATTTGGGAAATTAGGGTTTCGATATAGTGATTTTGTGTTCACCACACTCGTTTAGTCTTTCTACCTTACCTACTAGATTGATTGGTTGTGTGTATAAAAAAATTTGAATTGTCAACTCATCACCATTAATATCATAAAATTGTTTTACAAATACAAGTGTACAAATATTATGCAAGTGTACAAATATTTTACAAATGCATTTAATCATATTTGTCACGTCAATTAATAATAATATGAATGTATAACATAATCTCCCTAAAAAATAAATGTGTAAAATAATTGTATACTATTAGAGTATATACATTATATTCATAAATATCTTAAGTTTTTCTTTATTTAAAGGATATACATCGTTATGCAAAACAATTTTACATTGACACTCGATCAAAATCCATTGTATTGCCACATAAACCCATTATTATATGAGTGTTTAGACCATCTACAGTGCGTCACTCGTTTTTGTAACTAAATAGAATGCTAATAACATTCTTTTTTGAATCTTCTCTCTAACATTCGCACTTTTATTTGGTAAAATTTATGTGACTCTCACCGCTTTATGTGAAATTTATTTACAAAGTTTGGACATCACATTAATTTTATCAAATATAATAGTGAATGTTAGAGAGAATGTTGAGAAAATATCGTATAATAGTTAGTGTTGGAGAATGATTAAAAAGCAAATATAATGTTGATCGATTAAAAAGCAAATTTGCACTCATTCTTTAATCTATTTTTTAATATTAAAACAATATATTTCAGTTTGCAGAGATTCTTGCCGTTTGGCTTTCTAAGATCATGTTATTAATTGTATTAAGTCTCGTCTGTTTAGTTGGAAAAACATACACTTGTCCTTTGGTGGCAGTCTTGTTCTTCTAAAGTTTGTCATGACCTCGCTACATGTCTATGCTCTTTCCTTCTTCGAAGCTCCCTCACGTATCATCTCCTCTATAGAATCTTTTAATTCATTTTTTTTTTCCGTGGGTGTGAGGATAATAGGAAAATTTCTTGGATTGATTGGCAGTCCATTTGTTTGGATAAGGAGATTGGCAATTTGGGGGTAAGGAGAATTAGGGAGTTTAACTTGGCGTTGTTGGGTAAGTGGTGTTGGAGGATGTTGGTGGATAGAGAGGGTTTGTAGTTTCAACTACTAGCAGCTAGATATGGCCTAGTATGGGGGTGGCTTCAGGCTATGTTTGAATTGATGAAATGTGATGGAGTGGGATGGAATGGAATGGTGAATAAGTAAGTTCCATTGTTTGGATTTATAAAAAATGAATGGAACACAATGGAATCAATACCATCTCATTCCATCAAATTCTCCAATTTTTCTTCCCCTCAATTTGAGGTGTATCCAATGAAATGAAACTTTATAATTAAATTATTACTATTGTATCCCTATATTTACAGCTTTAGCTCTTCTTCTCCGATACCTTATTCTTACCATCAGTGTCAGGAAAAAGATAAAATTCTTTGTGCTCTTTTTCATTTCTTCATCTCGTATCATCCCACTGTTACATTCATTCTTTGCCAGCAAGATAAAGTCATCAATTCTCTTGTATGCGTGTTGTTATTTGAACGCTACTGTTATGTTTAATTTTTTGCTGTGTTTATTTTTTGAGGGAAACTTGCCTATGTTTATCTTATTAGTAATGTGCATTTTCATCTCTAACGTGTTCTTATCTCTCTTTTTCATAATTTGGTGTGTTTTTTAAGAATGTAAAAAAGAACTCGTCCAATTTCTTTCAGTGGTATGCTTTATATAATTTGTGTTTTAATTGGCTATCTTTTATTTATATTTTGTTGAAGGAAATAAATTTTCTTAATAATATCACTTTTATAATTAATAATATATTTTACAAAATAACGGTATTTTTAAATAAGGGTAAAAATGGAATTAAAAAACAATAACTTATTCTGTTCCGTTTACTTCCCAAACAATGGAATGAAATCTTTCTTCCATTCCGTTCCGTTCCACTCCATTCCATTTTGTTCCATTCCGCTCCGCTTTGTTATGTTCCATCAATCCAAACATAGCCTCAGGCAGATGGTCGGGAGGGGTCAGTGTGGTGGAGGGAAATAGCTAGCATCCGTGACGGTGTTGGTTCTACAATGGGCAGTTGGTTTTCCAATAATGCTCGCATTATTGTCGGTAATGGTGTCGGTATTTGTTTTGGTTAGATAGGTGGTGTGGTGATGCCCCTCTCCGAGATAGGTATCGCCGCTTGTATGATTTATCTGAGTATAAATTTTTCACTGTGGCTCAGATGTTTGCTAGGGGTGAGGGAGGGGAGGCTTGGAGGTGGAGAAGGAGATTATGGGTGTGGGAGGAGGAAATGGTAGTGGAGTGTAGAAATTTATTGCCAATTGTTAACCTGCGGGTTGATTTTGATGATGTAGTGGGTGGCGGCGGCGTCGCCGGTGACTTTGGGAGGTTTTAACAACACAAATCACGGTGGATTTTCATAGTTTGTTCTTGGTGGCTGGTTTTTTGGGGGTGATTATTTACTATTCGTGGTGGCTTTCGGGGAGGTTTTTTTGGGTGATGGTGGTTTTCGTGGTGGTGGATGCGAATCCGGATTTGAATCTGTGACCATATCTGGATCTGCGATGTTTTTTTTTAATTGGCAACCAAGGAAGACGTTTCGATTGGTGATGTTGAGTGGTGGTGTTGTTGGTATGCTTCTGTTTTTGGTGAAGTTTCGAATGAAGGTGATGTAGGGAGTGGTGTTGTTGTTTTGGGTGATGTCCAAGTGGTGGTGATGCAGTCTGCGTGTGGTGATTTTGGTGGTTGTTGGTGATGGGTATCACAAGTGGTGGTTGTTGGTGTACGTTGAGTTGGGAGGCAAAATGTTCATTGTCTATTTCTTGTGTGGTGGTGAGTTCGGGGGTGTGGTGATGATGATGATTAGGAGCTTGTGGGTTGTGTTGTGTTGGGGGTTTTGTGATTTCCTTCCTTGCCGGTGATGAGTTTGCGGTTGTTAGAAAAAGCACAGGTTGTCGTTGTTTTTATGTGGTGGTGGTTTCCTTCCGATCCAGATCTATGCGGAGGAAGTGATGGTGGTGTGAGGTGGTGATGTAGGCCACATTTTTTGTGGTGTGAGGAGGTGACGGTGGTTCTTCAATGGTTGGGTTCGATCAGAACCTTCTCATCTGGTTCGACTACTCTATTATCTGATGGTTTGTCGATGTCAATCAATGGTGTTGCTGCAGTGAAGGTGGATTTTGTTGTTGGGCTGGTTGTTGTTGTTGTTGCGAAGGTGGATTCGTTAAGGTGACATCGATTGTTGTTGCGGCCAAGGTGGTTGTCGTTGTTTCAATTGTTATAGTTACTGGTTGTTTTTCAAAGCTTGTTGGTTGTTGTGTTGGTTCTTGACGTTGTTGTTTGGTGGTTGTGTGCGAGCAGCGGAATGTAGGTGGTGTAAGTTGTTTGTGTTGCAACTCGTGACGTTAGTTGAGGTTTTTTTTTTATGTTTG
>Ga0228711_1003235_pt1 | contig 25270 bp, 25 predicted proteins | sample MedpolnodulmetaG_2_FD_177996 | JGI IMG/M metagenome (GOLD analysis project Ga0228711, IMG submission 177996) | Root nodule microbial communities from Medicago polymorpha collected in Santa Monica, California, United States - brown nodules | ecosystem: Host-associated > Plants > Roots > Nodule... | reverse complement strand
TAGGTAAAGTAAGATAGATAAAGCGTAAAAGGACCATAATCAATTATCTCTCGGCTTTTTCCTTAATAACTTGCAAAACAAGTAACAAAAGTGCCCTAAATCTTCATTTGAATTACTACTTTCTGGCGCTTATCAGTTAGCAACACACCTTCTAACACACATTTTCCAACACACTATCTTTGATTGGTTAAAACTCACATGTGACCCACCAAAAGTATATAGGATCCACATGATTTTGTGGGACCCATGTGAATTTTAACCAATCAAATAGAGTGTGTTGCTAACATTCCTCGTGTGTATATATATTTAAAAAAAAATGTGTATATTTTTTTTTTTGAGAAATGATATTTTAAATTTCATTTTGTGACAAATTTCTCTCTCATACTCATATTATTTTTTACTTTATCTCCTTATTGTTTTGGTTTTCGTGCAAATACTAATTTTTTTTCTTTGTAAATTACAGTTGTAAATGGTTGTTCAAATAACACTACTCTGTTTGGGAGATTAAAGTCAAAGGAAAAATTTGGGAGGAATAAATCGAAAAATTAATATATTTACAAGGATCAAAAACATATTTAACCATTTATTATAATGACTCACTCTTTGGCGCAAGCACAAATCAATGTTATCCATGACTAGTCCTTTTTTATTTATCGTCCCACACATTTTATTGTTGAATTTGTTAGGATTTTTTGTTGTTGTTGAAGAAATCAAAATAAAATATATTACTACCAGCTAGCTATACTCCCAGCATAAGATCTGCCAGGGAAAAAAAGCCAAAAAAATACAACAAAGTGTCAAGAGAACGACCAACAATTAGCCAATCCCCACACATACAAAAGGATTTTGGCACCGATTATGAAAAGTATAATGAAAAACAACAAATTTAGCTTTAAACCACCAAAAGGAAAGAAACTTAATCTTCTCCAAAAGTTGAACGGGAGAATTGTTTTTGCCTTTGAGTAGCCCTATCATTTCTTTCCTTCCAGATCACCCAAAAACTTGCAAACCAGATCAAAATCATGAAGGAGCGCCTTGATGTTGCATAACTTGAAGAGGTACGAAATTGAATGTACTCCAAAACAGTTGTGAACAAGTTGCCAAATATGATCAAATATACCACATGTCAAGAATAAATGGTTCTCGGATTCCTGCAAGCCACACCCACCAACACAAAACTGAGACTCATGAGTAATAATCTCTCTTCGGAATTAATTCGCCTTAGTTGGCAATCGATTTCCAAAAAAGGCGCCAAGCAAACATCGAAACTTTCAAAGGGACCTCTCTCCTCCATAAGAGATCAGCGGGGACATAATCACGGGAAGATGTCTTGTATGCGAGGATGCGATAAGCCCCACTGACTGAATAACCATCGATTGGATTAGGGATCCATGTCCACACATCGTTAATATCAACCTGCAACACAACAATCATCAATAAAGTCCTACATTCCTCTATCATCCCTTCCTCCCACGCCAACAATCTCCTTCTCCACCCAAGCCTCCCAACCTGCATCCCACCCCAAATCAAACATTTGCGCCACAGTTAGAAATTTGTTCTCTGATAAATCAAACAAACTCCGAAAACCTATCTCAAAGAGGAACATCACCAACCCACACCTATCCAACCAAAATAAGGTAGTAGATCTGTTATCGACTGTAAGACGTACCATGTCGAAAAACCAGGTACCCACCACCAAACCAATACCGTCACAGATCCTAACTATCTCCCTCCACCACGTCGATCCCTCCCGCCCCCTGCCTGTAACCGCCCCCCAGCAAGGCCATATCTAGCGGCCAAGAGTCCAAACAAAAGACCATCTCGATCCTTACCCTCAAACCGCCAACCTCCTTGTCCAAACAGATGGCCCCAAATCAATCCAACAATTTGTCCTAAGATAGTCACCCCCCCCCCAAAAAAAAAAAGAATTAAAAGAGATTTAATAGAAGAGATGATACCTGAGAAGGAAAAAGCATAGACAGGGTGCGAGGTCCGGACAAACTTTTGAAGAACAAGGCGACCACCAAAAGGCAAATGTCTACTTTTCCAACTGGACAAGCAGGATTTAATACGATTAACAACAGGGTCCCAAAAATTCAACCGACGAGAGTCTTCACAATAGGAAGACCAAGATACATAATAGGCAAAATAGCAACCTTACAATTCAAAACCGCGGCTGCTTCAAGCAACCAAGTGAATTTGTTATGAATGAAAAACGACTAACACAGTACGTGCATGCATGAAAAAAATACATAGACAATACACATCAATTAAACTCATGTATAATCGTTCCTTACAATAAAAATTAATATAATTTTGTCAACAAAAAAAAATTAATATAACAAATAACTAATAATTATATTTTGGTTTCATCCTAGGCTATGTGAGAAATACCTATACAATCACAACCATTAATTAAATAAAATAAAAATAATTTAAACACACACAAAATACATATTTTTAAATTATTTCAAATATAAACATCATTTGATTATTTGATTTTTTTTTATCCCTTTGCATTCAGTTGTGTCCAAATAATTTTTATTTGGGGTTGTTACCACACATGTGTATTCTTGAGTTAGCGACTTGTCCTTTATGTAACGTGGTAAAAAAAGTCGTTGGTGTGGTAACTTTAGGATCTTGGTCTTGGATTGGTCTAGGACTTATCCAAGGATCAAGTGACCTAAACTAAGGCGTTCTGTCTCAAAATTCTGGACAAAAAAAAACTTAAAAAAGTTTCATGTGTTTATTAATAATATATAATATGACAAATTAATAATAATAATGTACATTTTTGTTGTTGAATTGGTAAAAGAATACCCCATATCCTCTTGACTTAGGTTCAACTTCTGACTCTAACCAAAACATTAATTTTTTTATTTATTTTTATAAAGTTGTATGTAACTTTTTTTATTGTAAAAAGGCTTACGATAGAAGTTGTTATAGGCCTCTGATATTGTTTGACTTGGGCAGACAAATGCATAAGCAAGTAGTGCACGTAGTTCTTATGATAGTAAAGGCGTATATAAGGAAGTGCATGCATGAGCAAAGTGGTACACGTAACTCTTATATATGGCACGTAACTCTTATATATGAGTAAACACATATAAGGCACGTTCTTGGCATGATGGATGGGTTGGCCAAGTAAAGTGGTGATGAAGTGCATTTTTGCATACATGTTTTTTCAATGGAATGGATGGTGTTCTCTTACACGTAATTCCAATAGAGTGACACTTTTAGGATCAAATTTGCATGGTGTTGATGTACGGTGTTGCCAAAATTTTGAGTAATGCTTGAGTTATTATTCCTTAGAATAATTTTTCAAAGCACTCTAAAAGGAGATCATCTTGCTATTAAAACATAGGAAAATGGATGTATGACTGTGATAGAAGCGTGAAAAAATCACTTTTATGGAAGGGCTGATCATCCTCTGTAACTTCACGATTTGTGTGCTAAGTTCATTGCGTTATGGAAGCTTTTGAAAAAAAAAATGAGAAAATGTTTATGGGTCTTCTTAACGAGTGCCTCCGGAGCATTCTTTAAGCGTTCTAAATGAAGTAATTATTTTTTAAAATTATAAAGTTTTCAATTTTTAATGCATTTTATTACACAAATTTTCATAAAATGTTACTATTTAAAGTCCTTAACCAGTGCCCCAGAGACACCGGTTAACATTTCCCAATGTTTATTACTCCAATTACATAACATTTCAATCACTGTTCAAAAAGTATGGTCCAATCATGTCCATACAACTTGGCTTAGGAATATTGGCGTCCTAAAATTCTTTTATCAATTGTCAATAGTCTTGAAACTCAAAATGTTTTTTTTTATAGATCTTTTGGATATTTTAAGAGTTTTGTTGATATTGATTTCTTTGCTAAAATAAAGATAAATTGTGGGTGGAAAGAGAATTTTATTTATTTTTCCTTAAGGTTCAATATGAAAATAGTGCTGCAAATTCTTTTTACACTTGCAAACTTAATTTGGTTAAGAATCATCAAGAGAAGGTTGTAATTCTACTTCTCTATCGAGTTTCATTTATAAAAATTCAAATGAGATGATTAGTTTCTTTAACGAAGAGAATAATAGTTTTAAAGTTGATGATATTAATATTGTTATCGATGAAGTTTCTAGCAACCTAGCAACCAGAGATGAAAGGCACAAAGAGACGAACAAGTAAATTTTACGATATATGTATTGTTGATCTTTAGAGTGATGTAGTCTATCATGAGATCAATATTCATGCCAAACCATGTAGCTCCAATATATAATTCAAATGTTAATCATGATGTGTCTTTTTGAAGAAAAAAAATTGAGTAAGTAGTACGGAAGTTGATCATTGTTACTGAAATTTTCTCTATGTTTAGAAAAGAAATAAAAAATAAATGAATAAAGGGCATACAAAAATGGTTATAAAACTCATTTTAAGGGTAGTTCTCATATCACTATTTAATTTAGCTTTCCTATTCTTTTTCTCTCTTTCTTGGGATTGATTTGTTTCCCCAAATTTTATTTGAATTGTTGGACTAACATTTTTTAAATTGAACTTTAACTTAATTTTTTTTTTTTTAAGAAAGCAAATCAATTCATTTCATTAGCCAAACGATACCAAATACATGACGGTACATCATCATAAATAATAGGGCCAGGATTAGATGAGGTTGCCCCTTGCTAATTCACTTAGCAAATATACTAGGTATAAAGTTACTCAAAAATACACGAAGCTTTTAATTTTTTTTTTTTATCAAAGTTCAATTTCTAAAGAATATATAAAAAACATATATTTTAAAAGAGGTTACATCTTAAGATTAGTTTCTGAAATTACTCTTAAGATTTACACATTATTTGTCTATTATATTATTTGGTGCGTAGAAGAAGTTGCGATCATCATCTAAAACTCACACACATAAGTAAGATATAATGAACTTGATTTTGATGAAGGTGTCTACCATAATAATACCAACATTTGCTAGCTAAGTTATCCTTGCATACATTTCATTTTAATTTTGTTTATTTTATTAACTCAAACGGTAGATACCATTTTTTTACGAATTTTTTTTTACATCACTTGTTTTCACTAAACTTAAATATATTTTTGGTCTCACTATTTTAAAAAAATCCTTTGATCCTCCTATTTTTTCCTAACAATTTCCATCCTTTATTTAAAAAAGTTTATACATTTGATCCTCTTGGACATGCCACTTCACTGAATGAGGTGGATCTATCCACCATGATTATGTGACAGCCACATCACATTTTATTTTATTTTTTAATGTAATAAATCTGATATTTTATTTTACTATAAAAACATAATTAAAATTTTACAAAAAAAGTTTTTACAAAAACCCGAATCAAATACCAGTAAAAAAGAACAAGAATAATTTTCATTTATCACTACTTTCTTCACTCAGAATTCATCACCAGTCACCATCCCCTTATCAACACAATCCTTATCTCAAACCTTCATTGCAAAACCCACAAACAAGTGATACAGTAGAAAAAAAAATGGAAAAAATTCAAATTTTCATACCCAATAAATCAATTACTCCTTTATCATTCCCCAATAAACCCACCAAATTTGATTGCATTGCTTCAAAAAGGGTCAATGCAAATTCCAACAATGTCTCAATAACCAAACCTTCAAATACAAAATCAATTGATACCCAATTGAACCAATTATGTGTTAATGGCTCCCTTAGTGAAGCTGTGACAATTCTTGATTCCCTTGCTGAACAAGGGTGTAGGGTTAAACCCATTACTTATATGAATTTGTTACAGTCATGTATTGATAAAGATTGTATTTTTATTGGTAAGGAATTGCATTCTAGAATTGGGTTGGTTGAAAATGTGAACCCTTTTGTGGAGACTAAGTTGGTTAGTATGTATGCGAAATGTGGGTTGTTGGGTATGGCGCGGAAGGTGTTTGATGAAATGTCTGTGAGGAATTTGTTTACTTGGTCTGCTATGATTGGTGGTTGTTCGAGGAATAAGAGTTGGGGGGAGGTTGTGGGGTTGTTTTATGAAATGATGAGGGATGGTGTTTTGCCGGATGAGTTTTTGCTTCCGAAGGTTTTGCAGGCGTGTGGGAAGTGTAGGGATTTGGAGACTGGGAGGTTGATACATTCGATGGTGATTAGACGCGGAATGCGGTGGTCGAAGCATTTGCGTAATTCGATTATGGCTGTGTATGCTAAGTGCGGGGAGATGGATTGTGCAAAGAAGATTTTTGATTGTATGGATGAGAGGGATAGTATTGCGTGGAATGCGATGATATCTGGGTTTTGTCAGAATGGTGAGATTGGACAAGCTCAGAAGTATTTTGATGCTATGCAGAAAGATGGAGTTGAACCTGGTTTGGTAACTTGGAATATTTTGATTTCTTGTTATAATCAGTTAGGGCATTGTGATCTTGCAATTGATTTAATGAGAAAGATGGAGTGGTTTGGTATTGCTCCAGATGTATACACTTGGACTTCAATGATTTCTGGATTTACTCAAAAGGGTAGAATAAGTCATGCTTTAGATCTGTTGAAAGAGATGTTTTTAGCTGGTGTTGAGGCCAATAACATTACGATTGCAAGTGCTGCCTCGGCATGTGCAGCCTTAAAATCATTGAGTATGGGATTAGAAATACATTCTATTGCTGTTAAGATGAATTTGGTCGACAATGTATTAGTTGGTAATTCATTGATTGACATGTATTCCAAGTGTGGCGATCTAGATGCTGCTCAACGCATTTTTGATATGATGTCAGAGCGAGATGTATATTCTTGGAACTCAATTATTGGAGGGTATTTCCAAGCTGGTTTTTGTGGCAAAGCTCATGAATTATTTATGAAAATGCAGGAGTCTGATTCACCACCTAATGTTATTACATGGAATGTAATGATCACAGGATATATGCAGAGTGGTGCCGAGGATCAGGCGTTGGATCTTTTTAAAAGCATCGAGAAAGATGGAAAAATTAAGCGAAATGCAGCTTCATGGAATTCTCTAATATCTGGTTTTGTACAAAGTGGACAAAAGGACAAGGCTTTACAGATATTCCGGAACATGCAGTTTTGCCACATACCTCCCAACGCTGTCACAATATTGAGTATCCTTCCTGCATGTGCAAATTTAGTGGCCAGCAAGAAAGTGAAAGAAATACATTGTTTTGCAGTGCGTAGAATTTTAGTGTCTGAACTTTCCGTATCAAATTTATTGATCGACAGTTATTCCAAGTCAGGAAATTTAATGTACTCAAAAAATATTTTTAATGAATTGTCATGGAAAGATGCTGTCAGTTGGAACTCTATGCTTTCAAGTTATGTTTTACATGGCTGTTCAGAGTCTGCACTTGATCTTTTTTCTCAAATGAGGAAGCAAGGGCTTCGACCAAATAGAGGTACTTTTGCAAGTATTCTCTTAGCTTACGGTCATGCTGGAATGGTGGATGAGGGGAAGAGCGTTTTCTCCTGCATGACTAAAGATTACATGATTAGGCAAGGTATGGAACATTATTCTGCTATGGTCTATTTGCTCGGTCGTTCAGGTAAGCTTGCTGAAGCACTCAACTTTATTCAAAGCATGCCCATCGAACCTAATTCCTCTGTATGGGGTGTCTTGCTGACCGCCTGCAGAATTCATAGAAACTTCGGAATGGCAGTCCTTGCAGGAAAGCGTATGCTTCAGTTTGAACCTGGAAATAATATAACTCGACATTTACTTTCACAGGCATATTCTTTATGTGGGAAGTTCGAGACGGAGGGAGAAAAGGTTGTCAATAAACCTATTGGTCAATCCTGGATTGAAAAGAATAATGTTGTCCATACTTTTGTTGTTGGTGACCAATCAAACCCGTATTTGGATAAGCTACATTCTTGGCTAAAAAGGGTAGCTGTAAATGTCAAGACACATGTTTTCGACAATGAACTTTACATTGAGGAAGAGGAGAAGGAAAATACTAGTTGTGTACATAGTGAAAAACTTGCATTTGCTTTTGCTTTGATAGATCCTCACAACAAACCTCAAATTTTACGGATAGTAAAAAATTTGAGAATGTGTAGAGATTGCCATGACACAGCCAAATACATATCATTGGCATATGGGTGTGAAATATATTTAAGTGATTCAAATTGCTTACACCATTTCAAAGGTGGCCATTGTTCTTGTAGGGACTATTGGTAGAGCAAATGTTGTGTGACAGAATCAATGATGTCAGAAATATGTAAATCTGTCTTGAGGTATAGTTGTTCATGACATACACAAACCTTTTGAAGAATTGATGTTTATAAGATTAACCTTTCACGCAACTGAAATTTTTGGCTTCCCTTTTTCACATAATGTATCAGGTTAAACTGTATAGAATTTCATTTGATTATTATTTCAGGATTTTGAAATGCTTTCCAGGTGAAAGATTTGCATGTATGTCCTGTTAGCAATTTCTATCAAGAAGATATATTAAAAAAATTAATGAAATCAATCATTGTAATAATTTCAAAGATGCTTATAGAATAATGATGGGAAATATAGTGGAGCTATAAAATATTGGTAGAATCAAAACTGTCCCCCGAATAAGCATCATGAATCAAAAGTGCCAGCCACCTTATAAAAGCTGGGCAGTGAGTGCCTGCAGAAGCAAAAGAGTGAGGGCTCTTGGCTAAATTCTTAAAATGGAATATAGCAGAAGATAGTATATTTGTTCCTTTTTTCCAGTCATCTATTTCATTTACTAAAAATGAGGGAATAGCATGTGGAAAGGAAATGTTAGCTCCTTGACCATAAAAAGTGCACAAAACTTTCTTAGAAAAAAAACTGATTTCTGTTTGGAATCTGATTCTCTGACTTTCAATTCTTTCCCTCCATGGTGGAACCAGAATTAGCTTCTTCTAACAGTTTCTTATCATTATAATTTTCTATACAAAGCTCCTTGCCACAAACCAACTTTCTGCTTCCATAAATTCCTCTTAAGCCTTCCCCTAGCTACATCCTTATTAGCACTTGCAACTGCATTTTTCTTTCTAAGGTCCATCACTCTCTTCCTACAAGCAGAGGATGGTAGTGCACTCTTACAATATCTTATGATACATTGCATACATAACCTTATAGGTGATGTTCATAAACTGTCTTTTCACTTTTTAACACCTTTGCATGATGTTTTGCATGCAGAGTTCTGTGGATTCCATAAAGAAACCTGCATCTGTTGGGCCATGGGGCGGCAATGGAGGGTCCCGTTGGGATGACGGAATATACTCTGGAGTAAGGCAGTTGGTGGTAGTTCACGGAACTGGAATTGACTCCGTCCAGATTGAATATGATAAGAAAGGAAGCTCTATTTGGTCAGAGAAACACGGTGGAAGTGGAGGAAATAAAACTGACAAGGTAAAGTTTTCATCTTGTACCAAGCTGATCCTGTGACATAAATTTTTAACATTAGCATCAAAGTGTCTGTGAACTGTGAAGGTTTCAATTAAATTACGAGCATATATTAACTAACCATTTTCGACTGTGTTGTAGGTTAAACTTGATTATCCAGATGAGTTCTTAACTTCAGTTCATGGATACTATGGCAGCTTAAACCAATGGGGCCACAACTTGGTTCGGTCACTGAGTTTTGAGAGTAACAAGAAAACTTATGGACCATTTGGTGTCGAGCAAGGCACATATTTTTCAGTACCAATGACTGGGGCCAAGATTGTTGGGTTCCATGGCAGGTGTGGTTGGTACCTAAATGCCATTGGAGTCTATATGAAGTCCTTGAAGCAACCAAATCCAGGCAAAGCCTTGCATCATTCTGATCACATTAATAACACTAGTGAGAATTTTGGTTATTCTGTGATACAAGGAACTGTGAACCAGAATTATGATATTGTTCTTGCCGTAAGACAGAAAGATCATAAAGATGATTTTGGTAAGCCTATACCAAACAAGATGCCAGGGAAGATTTCTACCGTCAAAGAATCTAACAACATTGAACACAAACAAAAGGTAAGATATCCCGCAACCTTAGTGGATGATCTCTGTCTTTGAAGTGCTCCTGAATTTTTTATTTAAATGTAAAAAATCTTGCTTTTACACAAAATTGATCTTAAAATCTATTTTTGTTGCAGATAACTCATTCAGAAGTACCACCCGCAAAGGTTGGTGGTGTAGTTACATGCGGTCCTTGGGGCGGCGTTGGCGGATATGCATTTGACGATGGGACCTATAAAGGAATCAGGCAAATCAATTTATCGCGCAATGTTGGAATTGTATGGATTAGAGTTATGTATGATCATGATGGGGATGCCATATGGGGATGCAAACAAGGTGGGACAGGAGGATATAAAAGTGATAAGGTAAACCAAGAGCATACAACCAAACTTCGCTTATTTTACTTAATAATCTAGACAATCACATTGAATTTTTAGCATCACTTTGCAGATAGTCTTTGACTTCCCATATGAAGTCTTGACATATATATCAGGATACCATGGACCTTTGATGTACATGGGACCTGCTGTTATAAGATCACTAACTTTCCACACCACAAAAAGGAAGTATGGACCATTTGGGGAAGAACAAGGAACTTATTTCACCACAAAGGTGAAAGAAGGTAAAATCGTCGGCATTCATGGGAGAAAAGGTTTGTTCCTCGATGCTTTTGGTGTACATGTGCTAGAAGGAAAAGTAGTTGTGCCGGTGGCAATGCCTCCGAAGGAAATCATCCCTAGAGAAACAAATATTGGTGAAATAGGCGGTACTCAATGGCCTAACAAACTGGTGCTTGCTAAGCCAACAGCAGCTGAAGAGGTATTTCTTTTCATAATAAACTTTTTTAAGATATATTGAAGACATTCAAGAATTTGGTTATCTTTATGTTTGAGTTGTCCTTTTCACTATGGTTCCCTCTTTCCCAGGTTTCTTGTGGTGTGGTCAAAGAACCAGCTCCATGTGGACCAGGCCCTTGGGGTGGGGACGGAGGTAGACCTTGGGATGACGGAGTTTTTTCTGCGATTAAGCAGATTTATTTGACAAAAGTATCAGATGGCATCTGCTCTGTTCAAATTGAGTATGATCGAAACAGGCAATCTGTGTGGTCTATAAAACATGGCGGTAATGGAGGAGACACTATGCATAGGGTATGATTATTGGTTTCCACTTCCTTTAAGCACATTCTACTATTTCACTCTTGGTTCATTATTTATCCATTGTGATCGAATTAGTTAAATTATAAATAGAATTTATCTGAAACTTGATGTGCATGATCATAATATGACGATATTCAACGGTTAGATTGGCAAGTTCAATGTCTACATTGAGTTATTAAGCAGAGTAACTATTGCAAGAGTTACTCCTAGAGTAAGTTGATTCCCACCCAAAATACATACATGTATGTATTTATACATGCGTCATGCGTGCATACGCAGATATGTAAGTATGCAATAATAAGCTAATATGCATTTATGTATGTAATATGTGTATGTACTAATACAAAATGTAATTCTTATAGTTGCTCATGTTTATTATGATGTTAGATACAACTGGAGTTTCCACATGAGGTACTGACTTGTATATCTGGCTATTATGGATCAATCACAAAGGATGAGAAGCATACAGTCATAAAGTCACTGACATTCCACACCAGCCGCGGTCAGTATGGTCCATATGGTGAGGAAGTAGGGAAATTCTTCACCTCAACCACTACAGAGGGAAAGGTGGTAGGTTTCCATGGGAGGAGTAGCTTGTACTTGGATGCTATTGGGATCCATATGCAACACTGGCTTGGAAGTCAGAAAACTTCAAGGTCCTCCCTTTTCAAGCTCTTTTGAGTTTTTGATCCGCAGTGCTTGAACAAAACATCAGTTTGGCATTTGGAGAAGTATTGCAAGGAGTTTCAAATTTTAGTGTAATCAGAATAAGCAGAATGTAATCAGGTGAGAGCATGATTACTTGTATACTCTGAATAATTGTTTGGTGGGGTTTTCTGATCAACATAATAATTTTCTTTACGAGCATGAATAATGTAATTTGTTTGTTGATTTCTTACACTTCAAGGTTTGATTTAAGATTTCAATTTTTGCAGTTCTTCTGATATAAATACCTCCACCCTCTCTTTCTCTATAGCTAACAAGTATGACAACAAATATAATCGAAGTTTTTTTCTCAAGCGGTTGATCAAACGAGGTTATAATACTTCACCATAAATAAATTCATGGGAGTTTCTTTTACTCCTCCCAATGATTTCTTTAAAACTGAAGTACACTTTAGGACGGGAAACACTTTTTGTCCTGATTTACCATCCTAAGGACAAAAAAATGGTGTTTTTTTCCTTCACTGATTCGAAGTACATGTGTAGGGTAGAAAAAGAAGATCCCTACATTCATTTTCTTTTATTAGCAAAAGACCCTAATGCCATAATTAATCCAAAGAAACTGAGGACACTCCTCTGGAGGATGATAAAAGACAAACCACAATCTTATAAATCATATAAGTGTTTATGCATAAGGTATTTGCAGAATAAAAGATAAAATAAAGTCAAACTGTTTATTTTTTTTACAAATAGTCACACAAATCTTTATACCATAATTAAACACAAATAAACGAATTGAGATCTTGAGAAGAGCATATTCCAAGGTCTCAAGCCAACACTATCATACTAATTTAAGTGGATAAAACAGAAATTGAATGAGGTAGTAGGCATTGTTGTAGTTAGGGTTAAATATGTTTTTGGTCCCTATAAAATTCGAAACTTCTAAGTTTAGTCTTTACTTAATTTTAATAGGTTTTTTACTCCCTACAAAAAAAAAATTATTTCTAATTTTAGTCCTTACTACAACAAAGTTTGTTTAATTATCCTTAAACTCTTAAATTTTTGAACGATTTTTTTTAGAGAAGTTTAGAACATTGTGAAAGGTTCATTTACTAAAATTTAGAATTAAATATGAATTTTTTAAAACGGCAAAAGTTAAAGATAAGATTAACAAAATCTAGACGTAGATATAAAATTTTGCGACAATCTTTTGCAGACAAACTTTTAGTAATGTTCTTAACACGTCTGCAAATAATTGTTCAAAAACTCAAGAGTTTAAGAATAAATTAAACAGATTTGAATTGAGTAGGGACTAATACTGAATGCATAATTTATTTTTAGAGACTAAAAGAACTATTAAAATTAAGTAAGAACTAAACTTAAAAAGTCCCAATTTTATTGGGACCAAAAACATATTTAAACCTTTTAAATGAAACTAGAGGAATGGGTGAAGAAGGAATGTAATGTAATGAACTGGGAGCTTGTTCATTTCATATCAATTTTATATTTCCCTTTCTCATCATTTATGGTTTCCTTTCCTTTATTTGATGGTCTGGGAACTTCTTCACTTTCACTTCCTTCTTTGGAGATTCATATATTGTTCAGGCTTATCATATTTTCCTTACCTGTATGACCATAATACATTCAATTCCTTCATCAAATCTTACCAAAAAACTACACTATACTCTTTCATTTCCTTGGTAGTTGACACTATATTCTTATTCTTGATGGGAAGACTCCTCCACATCTAATCTAATCCAAATATACTGCAATTTCTGTGAGCTTTATAGCAATTAATTGATCTTTAATTCTTTTGAAAGATCAATACAAATTTATCTTGAATATGGTAAACCAAAATAAGTATAATTTACACCACAACTGTGTTTCTATATACCTTTGGCAGTGTGAGGTTTTTGACACATATTAGAAAATCATTTGACACACAACACATATTCGAACTTTTCAATGTAAGGAGCATAAATACTCTAAGGGTATAGTTGAAAAATAAATGTCAATTATATCTTATATAGCTGCAATTACAAATAGGATATCAAAAACTGATCTCTCAAAAAGAGAAGCATGGAACGATGTTGAATAATAATACACTTGTTTTAAGGTAAAAACTATATATACAAAGTGATTAGTAGTCAACACAGAAATTAATAAACTAATTGTTTTATCAACAGAAAGAAAAGAAAGAAAAAAAGACAAACTAATCAACAATTTATCTTCTACTTGTTGCATTTGCTAATAACTCAATGTTCTACATTTCACAATAACAAACCTCATTAACTTGCATGTAAAGAAATTGCAATATCCAATATGAGTGGTAAATCTTTATATCCAAAATTGGAGTAAGGCAGGGGGAACTGAAAAAGTGTTAACAAGAAACAGTGCTAATTGAATTATAACATTTAGACCACAAATATGAGCTAAGCAGATTTCCTCAACATCAAGGGAGGTGAAACAGACTTCATTCCATGTTTTTGAACTGTTTGCTTTGGTAGCACCAGCAGAGGCACCTTGGAATTGTTCAAACTTCACAACAGAATCACTGCTAACTTAGCCCAGTCAGAAATAAAAGCAAATATAAATTTTGCAGCCTCGCAGAATTCTTCATCCTACAAGTGGTCTCCAACCTATTTATGTAATCCATGGCCCTGGAAGGTCAATCAACTCATGGGGAAGATCAGCAATCATAGGAACGTTCAGGCAAAGGAGCGGACATAAGTAGATCAATCAAATGCCTTCTAAACTCATAGTCGGGATTTAGGACCTTCTCGCGGAGATCAGCAGCATCCTTCCGTTCCACAATTTATCTGATATAAACATAAAGAAATAACATGAGTGTCCCAGTCAAACTAGCATTATGAAATACAATGATACCTTCCTAATTAAGAGTTGTATACACACCTGGTTTGTAGCTTGAAAAAAGAATTTTTATTGGTAACATGTTCAGCATCACATTGTGCCCTTTGCTAAGCAACATTGGCAAATGTAGAGCCCCATTTCTCACAATATTTACCAACAATACGAGAAAATCATAATATAGGGTTGCTTGTGAGAAAATGCTTGAGATTGTTATTTCTGTCGATGATTACTTTACCCACAGCATTACGGACATGTACATCTTGACTTCCCCCACTCAAAAGATGTTCCAACAACTGTGGAAGCAAGTGATTCCTGCACATGGAAATTGAAATGAGAAAATAGTAGGGTGATAAGCAGATGCAAGGAAGAGAGAATGAACTGAAAGTATAAGACCTTTAATAACACATGCATCTGTACATCTGGAAGATTAGCCTTCATTATAAAGTTCTTTGTCTTCTCAATAAAATTTTGATTCTCAGTACTAGCAGTTGCTTCAATGTACTTGAAATGCCGACTATTCCATAAATATTTTATCAAGAAAGGGCAATCACCTGTATATTTTCAAGAATATATTTAAAATGAAACCAAGCAATATATGTAAAATTATTATCGGAATTGAAGATCTATACCATATCTATTCCAGCATCCATGAGAGTGGAGATGTGATAATGATAATCTGACGCATAAAGTTGGCATATTAATCGATTTTGTCCCAGTCAAAAATCATAAGGTTCACATTCCAGTAAACAAATTTTGGAATCTGTGCTATCTTACCCCATTCCTCTCTTGTTCTCTTCTAACACTGACCCTTTCATTTTGGGCAACCAGGAATATTCAAAAACTCAAGTGAGGCGTCTAATGCCTTCCGGCAAGGATCTTAATTCCTCATACTCAACAATACCCATTTTTCGAAGAGAAAAGTAAATGTCACCTGTTCAGTTCCACAGGAGATGCTCTCTGTTAGTGAAATGGCTAATGCTAATCTGTTATAATATTTGGAGTTAAAAAATGCCAAATTCACTTTGTTATCAAATAAAACTGTTGATTTCTCATTCATATCCTCCAAAGTCATCACCTCTTCTAGTTTTTGTGGTTCTGCTGAAGCATCCTCTTGCTCTCAGGAAAAGCAGTGGACATAACTTGATCAATTAACATTGTTTGACACAAAAATAGTCGGGATTCAGCAGCATTCCAGACGTTCCACAACATATCTGACACAAACATAATAAAATAACATAAGCGACTCGACTAGAATCATGAAATAAAACTACACATTCCTAATGAAGAGCTGTATACACACCTGACTTGTAGCTTGAACTAAGAATTTTTATTTTTATTGGTAACACATGCTCAGCATCACATTGCAAACTTTGGTAAGCAACAATGACAATGGCCCCAGTTCTCACAATATTTAGCAACAACAGAGAATCATAATATGCATTGGCTTCCATCACTCAAAAGACGATTCAACAACTGTGTAAAGTGGTTCCTGCACATACAAATTAAAATGAGAAAATAATATGGTAATATGGGAAAACTAGAATAACTCTTCTCACTAAACAATGGAAAATCAAAAGCCAGAGTTATAAAAACAATAAGATCTAGATAAAGCAATATAAGGTCGTCTAGAAAACTGTCTTAAGAAATACCTAGAGCTCAAATATGCATCCAAGAAAAAGTATAATCCTTCATAGGACTTGAATTGGTCAAAGAGTTTGATGCATGCATCAACACCCAGCTGCTCTGAATCTGAAATTTATGTACCAGTAAAAATGTTTTATAATAGCGCAAAAAAGTAATTTAATTGAAAGGGATTTCAGAAAGGGATTAAACATGCAATTATAAATTTCAATTCCCAAAACAAAAAGGGATTTCAGAACACGTGCACTTACTAAACAAAGACGAATTAAATTAAATAAAATAAAAGAATCCAAACTCACATTTGAAAGACAACACAGAAACTAACATAACAAGGAGACCATTGTGAAGAGACAAGAGTGGCTCATCTTGCAAAGAGAGTACAAGAGATCGTAAGAAACACAATCAAAAGAAAGATGGAAGGAGGGAGAATAAAGAGCCTACCAATTTAGGTGGAAATGAGACAAACCGGAAGCAAAAACACCAACATCTTTGCTTCTTGATTCCTGTTGAAATTAGAAGCAACACCAGCATCACAAAATCTTTAATATCGGAATATGCGATATCTTGTACCAGTCCTCTCCTGTTCCCTCCTTGCATCGCTCTTCTAGTGTTGGACAACCACGAATTGTCAGAAGCTCAAGAGAAGTGAGATGTCGAATACCTTCCGGTAAGCATCTCAGTTCCTTACAACGACAAATATCTAGAGTTCGGAGGGATTGCAGACCTTCCCAAATTTCCTCTGGTAAAGACTCAAGCTCATCACATGAAGAGATTATCAGATGCTCCATAACTAGGCTAAATGGTTCATTTGGTAACTCCTTCACTTTTGGAAAATCATTCACATCAAGAGCTTGAAGACAAGTAAGGTTTTTGAACATCCCGTCCGGGAAGGATGTAATTCTTTTACCTCCAGCGAGGGTAAGGCTGTTAAGACCACAAAAGCTAGAGATTGACCTCAGCAACTCATTGTTACATCCCAATACATCTAGGTTTTTAAGAGATACAAGACATGGCAGTCCAAGTTTAGGGCAAAAGGAGATGGTTAAACGAGAAAGACAAGGAAACATCTCACCTCTTTGCACTTTCAATAACCCTTCTAAGTTTGGTAGGATTTCTAATATGAGTACCTCCAGAGATGGGAAAATCCTCGCCACAATACCATCTTGAGATTCTTCATCATCATCCAAGTATTTCAGATCATACATATTATGCAATGCAAGTTTTTTCAAAGATTGTAGTTTACCAAATGACGGAAGCTGCACACATTTCTCACAATTCCAAAGTACAAGAGCAACTAAATTACTGAGAATACTTATCCAACTTGGTAAGAATAATCTGTTATAGTGACAAATTATCAACCTCTTGAGATTTGAGTGAGGTTGAAGCACTTCAAATAGTTGCTCAAAACTAATAGTAGGGGTCTTGGTAAATCCGTCATTGCTAGTCCACGAAAAACATAATTCTTGGAGGTCTTTTTTACCAATCAAATTGGCTGCTTGAGCTTCGGATAAACTACCAACATCTTTTAAGCCTTTGATACTCAGTTTTCCTCCCAGGTTTAGATCATGTAACTCTGCCAAGCTATTCCCTTTCTCTAAACTAACAATGTACACACTTAATGTTCTTAGACAGGTTAATTTTCCAATGTAAGGAAACATATGAAACAATGAATGGCAATCTTTAATGACAATATGTCTGAGATTCTGTAAACAAGCCAAGCCTTTCGGAAGACAACCAAGTTTTTGACAACCTTTTATTTTCAAGATTTCCAGTTTTCGTAAGTTGTAAATTGAGTCTGGCAACATTATTATATCAAGAGAACGAAGTTCCAAATACCTTAAATGAATTAAACTCCCTAGTGATAGTACATGGATAGAGGATGTGCATAAAACCCGAAGAGAACGGTTTGTTGGGAAGTAATCTTGTTTGATTTTGGTGTAATGATTCAACTGAAACAATGTTCGCAAGGATTCAACTTTCTTGAAGGCACCCTCGTCGAATGATAACACATCATCAAAGTGAAAACTTATGTGGTGTGTGCTTTTTGACAAAGTAGTCATGTTTGAATTCTCCAAATACATACATTCTTGACCCATTACTGATTGAGCAAGATCATGGACAAGATCATGCATCTTGAAAGAAATGTCTCCTGAACTGCTATCCATTTTGATGTCTTGAAAGAATGATTTTTGGCACAGTTCATTCCAAACCATGCTGCCAACATCTTCAACCTCCATATTTTCCCTAGATAAAATAAATTCATTAGCCATCCAAAGATGAATCAATTCTTCCTTGATGATTTCTGTATCTTTGGGAAACATAGCACCAAAAGCGAAACACCGCTTTAAGGTTGGAGTTAAATGAAAGTAGCTCAACCTCAAAGCAGGCAAAATATAATTCTCATGTGGTAAAGCCCAAAGCTCACTCTCTTTAATTTCAAGCCATTCTTTTTCTTCATTCCTTGAACTCATTAGACCTCCCAATGCTTGTGCTGCAAGAGGCAATCCATCACATTTCTTTACAATCTCCTTTCCTATTTCCACAAGCTCTGCACGCTCTTCTCTATTTTGTCCAAATGCATATTGTTTGAACAACAACCAGCATTCATTATCAGAGAGAACATATAAAGGATGAGCGTGGCATGTTCCCATGATCGTCGCAACAACCTCATCACGAGTGGACACTAAAATGGAACTACCTTTGGGTCCACACGATAACACTGATTTCAGTATATTCCATTTCTCTTGGCTTAATCCGAATTCCAATTGCTGATTTTTGTTCCAAACATCGTCCAAAATCAGCAAATATATTTTACCTTGCAACAACTCTTGCACCTTTCTTTGTATTACATCTAAGTTGAAGCCATCATACTTCTCTCTTGTGATAGATTCTATAATGGAACACATAATCCTCTTGACCGAGAAAGTCTCAGAAACACAAACCCAAATTTTTGTATTAAAATTGCTACTCACCCTAGCATCATTGTAGACCAATTGAACAAGAGTTGTTTTTCCAACACCACCTAAACCAACGATGGGATAGACGGAAAGGAAGTCGGAGTCCCTCGCTTGGGTAAGAAGAAACTCAATAATCTTCTCTTTATTGTCTTCTCGTCCCAATACTTTTGGTTCAGCAATGATGGAGCTGGTTTGACGCCATTCTGCTATTTCAGTTGAGCTTTCCCTAGAAGCTCCACCCTCTCCTAGATGAAACTTGTTTTTACTTTCAGCAATATCATCTAATCTCCTTGTAATCTCTTTCAATCTTTTGCCAATCTCACGGCGAAAAATGATGTTCTTTGGTTTGAAAGATGACAAGGCAATAAATCGAGCAGACTCGATCGAGCACTCATCAAGGATATCATCAAGCACATAACAGCATCTTTGAGTTGTTGTAGCCATACCTTAATAGAGCGATTGATGACTTGCTTCTGCTCAGCATCTTCAAGAACAGCGTTGATCAAATCTAAGGTGGTTGAAAGCTTCTGAGCCTTTGACTTGATTCCAGAAATGGTGGCCAATTCATTTTGAACAAGAGACTTCAAATTCTGTAACACAACTCCAAGTAAGGCGTCAGCCATATTCGGTAACAAAAGTGTTGAAAAAAGAGAAAAAGATAAAACAAAAGGAGTGGTGAATTATCAGTGTAGAATGGAAAATGAATATGAAATGCTGATTGTTTTTATTCAAAAGCAGCATCAACAAAAAGTATGGATGACTAAGCTTATTGAATATCAAAGTCAAACACCCCTATTTTTTAGGAGCATCTCTTACCTTTTTTTTTTTAGAACACTCTTTTAACGGTTGTAGTTAATTTTGTATATGAATCTTCTTTTTAAAACTTGTATGTTGATTTCTTAAGTTTTAACTTTTCATGTTTCAACATAATTGTTTCCTTAAAAAAAAAAGTTTCAACATAATTGTGTCATTATATTTTTTAAAAATAATAATAAATGTATCTAGTAAATGGCATAAAAGTTTATATTTATGGATAAAGTTTTCTTCAAATGCTTTTCTTGGTCTGGTCTTCAAATGTTTTTATTTATTAATGAATGACTTAGGTCTTGAATTATTATAAATAAATAATCATGTTGTCACACGAATCCACACTATAAACAAATGAATTCCTCTCTATGTGGCATCAATAATGCTTCTCTCAGATTTTATTCACGTTACTTGATCACGTCATTTAAGTCTTGTTTTTTTTAATCGTTTAAGTCTTGGCTTTCGTATACTCAAGCAAAATCATGATTTTTTATTTTATTTTGAAGGATAAATCAGGATTTTTTTAAACCATCTCAATATTTGTTTGTGTAGAAAAATAGGAATACTTTTTCTACAAACCATATCCACGAAAACCAAGAATTTCACTCACCACTGTAACATCCATGTTTTCCACCAAAAACCAATTTAATATTCATTCATTTTTAATATTAAAATAATGCCGCATGCATGTGTGAGTTCGTGGATTTTGTGGCTCTGAAAAATTAAAAGTTATTCTATAGCATGGCTCTGAAAAATATTCTATAAAAGTTATTTTTCGAATGTGTTAAAATTAAAAGACTATCACTCTTTTTTTTACTCTATTACCTTCCAAAGCGCTCTTTTTTTTAACAAAAATGTTCTTGGGTTTTCGAATGCTATAATCCGAAATATGTTTATATACAAGCAACAATTAGAATTTCTCAAATTTCAGCGGTAGCAAACTTCGCTCTTAAAAACAAAAAAAAAATGATAAAACATGTCAAAATCAAATAAAACTAATGCAAATTTTTCCGGATTTTTCTAACATGAAAAAAAAAAGGTTCTAAACCATGGAATTTTGAATTTTGAATTTTGAGGGGCGCAGTCGCGTGAAAAGTTTCTATTACGAGAGTCTTGATCCTTGATTTTTTTTTCTATTGATTTTCAAATAAAGTTTTGGAGCAATCTGATCAAGTAGCCCGAAAACCATATTTTCAATTGAAACATCTAACAATGACCTAAAATACAAGGATGATGCTTAGGATGATTAGTATGGTCCTTAAATTGGCTATCCATGTTATAAGCAGAGTCAATATTTATGCTAATACGATTCAGATTATATAATATGAATTGTGTTTCCCCTGAATTCTTGGCACAAGAGGAGTGTTTAGGGGGTATTCGAATTTTATAATCTGAAAAAAAGCAAAAGATGCACCCTATTTTTTGGGTGTTCGGATTATAAAATTAGAATTTGTGAAAAACTCTTTTTTCCACCCCAAACCAGGGGGAAAACTCAATTCGAATTATATAATCTAAAAATCTCATGTTCATTTTCGTAAAAAATTATGGCGCACGAGAAATTTATAGAATGAAAAAAGTAATAGTCCAATTAAAAAAGATACCCTCTGAAAATTCGGAGGCCTAGGAAGCATTGAATGACCTAAAATGAATGGCTAAAACAATTACCGTTATTTTTCACACCATGTACTCTTCTTACGCGCATGTGCTCTTCTTATGCGCCTTATTTTTTTTCTTTCAAAATGTCTTTTGTTCGGATTATATAATCCGAACTCTTTTATAGGAGTTTTCGGATACCAAAAATTGTATTGTAGTTGATATGAATGTATATGTTGACCACCGTAGTATCCACGTAAATTGCAAAGCAATTTTGAGGATAATATTAGTGTTCATGGTTCTTTCTTGTATATTGTCATTTTTTTATTTCTTATTTTATGACTAAGATGCAACCATTAAGAAAATTTCAATTTAGAGAATTAATTGTTCAATTAAAAAATCTTCAAAAATTTTCTTATAAACAAGTAGAAAAATAACCATATAAATTCGAGTAGTGATATTTGAACAAGTGCATCAAACAAACCTACAACAGGTGGTGCTAATGGGAATGTACCAATTACATCACCTGCCTCTATAGTGGAGTGTAGCAATGCTGGGAGGCTGTTATTCCCCAGTGCTACACCTGTTTCAACTGACTTGGCTTTGGATCCTGTTTTGGTAGAAGAGCCTATATTGCAGCACATCATCACACCCATCACAACTACTGATGAAGTTTTAGGACAAGACAAAAGCAAAGTGTAGTTTTTTAAAGGTTCTAAACATGCTTCAGCTGCTAGCATCCAGAGCACCAGAATTCTGGGCAAACTTTGGGGAGATGAGCAGGACACTGATGGCACCATGGATATTGAGACTGATAATGACTCACAAAAAGCATACTTTGAGAATGACACTACACTTCTTGCCATTGCTTCTGCCATTGGTAAGAAAGGGAAGAAAGGAAGACCTAAAAAACAAAAGTCTCCAAACAAAGCACAATATACTTCTACTCATAGTCACACTAGCTCCCAAGGCAACAACATTGAGCTTGTTAATACTAGATCCAAAACTGGCAAAAAATCACAAAACAACAACATTGTTTCTCATGAGGTACATATACTGGAACATCAGAGGAATTGGAAACATTGAAACACGGATGCGTTTGTTTCAAATGTTGTCTTCTCACAAACCAGACTTTCTTTTTATTGTTGAACCTCTAGTTGCTTACACTTATGTTCCTTCTTGGTACTGACACAAGCTCAATCTGCAAAAATGTGTGATGAATGAAAGAAACATTTTATGGTGTCTATGGAACAATCAACACAACGTTAATATTCTCATGAACAACAACCAATGCATAGCTTTCTCCTACTTGTCTGAAGGGACTCTTATTTTTACTGCAGCTATATATGCTTCTACTCTTTACACAATCAGAAGAGAACTTTGGCATGCTCTATCTACTTTACTGCAGGATTACCATGGACCTTGGATGTTTATAGGGGACTTCAACTCTTTACTTGGCGCTCATGAAATATTAGGTGGCAGGACCCCTCTCAAGATTGCTTGCTTTGAATTTAGCAATTGGACAAACTTGAATGCTCTGATTCACCTGGAAACCAATGGGGCCCAGTTCACCTGGACCAATAGAAGAGAGAGATGGGCTTTCATGGCTCAAGGAATTGACAGAGCAATATGTAATGAGTCTTGGATTGACTATTGGAGTGTTTTTAGTTGTAACACTTTAGTCAAATGTTTTTCTGACCACTTTCCCCTGTTACTGACATTGCATAAGAACCCTCCCATTACTATCATACCAAGATTCAAGTTTTTTAAAGCCTAGACTGATTTTGAAAGTTGTGAATCTCTGGTCTCTTCACACTGGCTTATTCCAACTGAAGGAACTCCTATGCATGCTCTGCACTTCAAACTCAAAAGTCTGAAGTCCAAACTAAAATCTTGGAATAAAAGTGTGGTTGGGGACTTTCATCAAAGGGTGCATTTGGCTCAACAACAACTGAATGAAGCTCAACTGGCTATTGACCAATTAGGCTTCAGTGATGAGAGGTCTTTGGAGGAGTTAGCCTGCTTAGCTAGTTACAGTCATGCCTTGCATCTGCTTAATAGTTTCTGGGAAGATAAGAACAAAAATGCTAGATTCCTTGAGGGAGACAGGAATACTGCATTTTTTCATAGAAATGCTAAAGTTAGAGAAGCCAAAACTTTTATTAGTCTTCTTCAGCATGGGGATGAAACCTACACCAGTACCACTGCCATTTAAACTCATGTTCTCAGCTATTTCATCAACATTTTCTCTGCCCCTGTCCAATATGAGGAAAATGAGCTCCCCAATAAGTTCATTCCACATATGGTTACTGCTGCAGAGAATGGCAGGCTTACTGATATACCTCAACTTGAAGAAATTAGGAATGTTGTTTTTGATCTAGGTGGGGATTCTGCTCCTAGGCCTGATGGATATCCAGGACATTTCTATCAAAGATTTTGGCATATAATTGGTGAAGATGTGGTGAAGTCCACTCAATACTTCTTTATGCATAATTACATAATGCCCAACTTAAATTCCAATCTCTTAATCCTCATTCCTAAGGTGCTTGGTGCTAACAAACTGGATAACTTCAGGCCTATTGCCCTTGCCAACTTCCAATTCAAAATTATAACCAAGATTCTGGCTGATAAGCTGGGATTGATAGCTGCTAGAATTATCTTTGTTCACCAAAAGGGATTCATACTTGGAAGACACGTATAAGACTGCATCCTTATAGCTTCTGAAGTAGTTAATTTGTTACACAAGAAAGCTTATGGGGGTAATGTTGCTCTAAAAATTAATATTAGGAAAGCCTTTAACACTATGAATTGGAAGTTCCTTATTCATGTTTTACAGTGCTTTGGCTTTAATAATGTCTTCTGTGAATGGATTGTCACTATACTACATTCAGCCAAGTTGTCTATTAGTATTAATGGAAAAGCGGTTGGGTTTTTTAACTGCACTAGAGGTGTGAAACAAGGGGATCCTCTATCACCCCGTCTCCTTTGTCTAGCTGAAGAAGTTATAAGTAGGGGTATTGAAGCTTTAGTGATAAAGGGACACTTATCTCAAATAAGGGCCACTAAACAACTCTTCATTCCTAGTCACTGCTTGTATGCAGATGACATACTTATCTTCTGCAAAGGAACTCTTGCAAACATAAGACATATTATGAAACTTTTTGAGGATTATGGAAATTACTCTGGACAAATGGTGAATGCTAATAAAAGCAAATTCTACTCTGGAGCTCTTACTCTATCTAGAGCTCACACAATCACATCTATAACTGGCTTCAGTCAAGGAAGCTTACCTTTCAATTATCGGGGCATCCTTCTGTTTAAGGGAAAACCTAAAGCTTTGCATCTTAGACCCGTGGTGGACAGAATTCAGGTGAAGCTCAATACTGAAGGAAAATCGAAACGTTTTCAGAATAAAGCAGCGGATAAAAAAAATCGATTTTCTTTCCTTGGATCATTACGAATTAACACATGAATCAGTGATTCGATTGTTACCTCGAAGTATGGAATCTGAAAGCTGGAAACTGGAATCTCGATCACAGCAAAGCAAGCAGCAAGCAGCAGAGCCTCTAGCAAGTCCACACGAACGGTGCTCCTCCAAAACTCGGTGCTAGCCAAAGAATCAGAAGTG
>Ga0228711_1003232_pt1 | contig 25282 bp, 16 predicted proteins | sample MedpolnodulmetaG_2_FD_177996 | JGI IMG/M metagenome (GOLD analysis project Ga0228711, IMG submission 177996) | Root nodule microbial communities from Medicago polymorpha collected in Santa Monica, California, United States - brown nodules | ecosystem: Host-associated > Plants > Roots > Nodule... | reverse complement strand
CACTTTAGTGGTTAACCTATGGTTAGGAGGAAGATGTCCCTTGAGTTTGGCAGAGTTTGTAGCTTCTGCACCTTTGACACCATTGTTAAAGCCTGATGGTGGGATACGCCCTATTGTAGTTGGTACTATTTGAAGGCGTCTGGTATCCAAAGTTGCTATGAAAGGAGTTGGTAAAGATATGGCTAAATATCTCAATGACTTTTAGTTTGGTGTGGGGGTTTCAGGTGGGGCGGAGGCCATTTTGCACAGTGTCAACAGGGTGTTGAACCTGCGACATGGAGATGGTTCCTTGACTATGCTTACAGTAGATTTTTTGAATGCTTTCAACTTGGTAGACAGGTCGGCACTGTTACGTGAGGTGAGATTGAGATGTCCATCTATTTCTTTATGGGTTGAGTTTCTTTATGGACAGGCAGCAAGATTATACCTTGGTGATGGACATATTATGTCTGCTACTGGCGACCCATTATGGCCACTCCTTTTTGCTCTTGTGTTGCACCCTCTTATTCATCGGATTAGAGATAGTTGCAAGCTTCTTCTTCATGCTTGGTACCTTGATGATGTGACTCTTGTAGGGGATTCAGAGGAGGTGGCTAAAGCTCTAGACATCATTCAGGTTTTTGGGCCAGAATTGGGCCTTGAATTGAATATTCGTAAGACTGAGATCTTTTGGCCTTCATGTGATGGTAATAAGCATCGTGGGGGTTGTTTCCTGCGGATATTGGGAGGCCGATGTTGGGGGTGAAATTGCTATGAGGGGCTGTTAGCCGAGATAAAGGTTTTATTGAAGGGTTAGCCATGAAGAGAGCTTCCAGGGCTGCTGAGTTAATGCATCTTCTTCCTCAGTTACGGGAACCTCAGAGTGAGCTTCTTCTACTTCGATCGTGCATGGGTATTGCCAAACTTTTCTTTGGCTTTAGGACGTGCCAACCAATTCACGTGGAGAAGGCGGCTATGTTGTTTGATAAAGAGCTGCGTGAAGCGGTTGAGGACATTGTGGTTGGTGGAGGTCCTTTCTTTGGGGACCTTCAATGGAGGTTGACTTCTTAACCTATTAAGTTTGGAGGGTTGGGTTTGTACTCAGCATTAGAGGCTTCCTCGTACGCCTTTGTGGCTTCTAGGGCACAATCTTGGGGTGCTACAAGATAACACTTATAGAGACAGTGGGTTATGTGGCATGGACTCGGATTTTGATAATGCTTTGGATGGTCTTCATGGTACGATTCCAAATTTTGATGTTACCAGTTTTACTAGCAAAGACATCGTCCCTCTAAAAGCACAACATGTTTTGGCGAGTGCTCTTTTAGTAAAAGTGTTCAAGATATGGAAGTTAAGTTTGACATGACCACGAGACAAAAGGCAATTTTTGGATGTTTGCAAGTAGCACATGCTTAAGATTTTCTTCTAGCTATCCCGATTGATGGGTTAGGTCAGCATATGTCACCAATGGAGTATCGTACTATCCTTAGATATCGCCTTATGATTCCACTATTTCCTATTGATGAGGTGTGCCCTGTTTGTCGTAAGGCGTGCCTGGATACTTTTGGGGAGCATGCCGTTCATTATAAGGAGCTTCTCGGGTTTAAGTACAGACATGACTTTGTTAGGGATGTACTTTTTGATATATTCTGACGGGCGGGAATATCAGTGAAGAAGGAGGCGCCTGTGAACTTCCTAACTGACCCATTAGATAGAAGATCAACACTCAGGCCTGCAGATGGGATAGTGTACGGATGGGTAGGTGGAAAACATGCTTGTGTAGACTTGACTGGGGTTTCACAACTTGTGGGATTAGGTGTCGGACTTTTTACGATAGGACAGGCAGCTTTAAAAGCAGCGTCAAACAAAGTGGCCAACCATGAGAAAGCGTGTTCTGACAATCAACATGCTTTTATACCATTTGCTTTTGACACTTTTGGTTTTCTAGCACCAGAGGTTGTTGACCTTCTACATAGAGTTCAAAAGGTTATGCATAGCAATGTTATGTCTCCTAGGTCCACGAATGTTGTATTCACGATGATTGATTTTGCAATCCAAAAAGGTCTAGCGGCGCAACTTGTTGCCCGCTTGCCTTCTATTCAAGTGTAAATAATGATTTTTATATTAGATATTTTTAATTATTTAGATTAAAAAAATAAAAAAAATCACCTTTTCTTATTTTTACTATGCATAGGATCCTCTATTACCTTTTCACCACAGCCGCCACCCACAACCTCCCTACCTTTTCTTTCTCCCCCATCTCAGCTCCTTACAAAATCCAAATCTTGTGGTTACGATGTAGATGTGGTGGTGGTGATGCGACGATCGGTGTCTGGCCATCCGTATCACCTTGTTCTCCGGTTACGTTCCTGCTTCAGTTGTCATTGGTGTGTCTTCGTCACTGGTCAATTGGGGTTGGAAAAACCCATAAGGGTCTGCTTCGGTTGGAACCGTCGTCATCTATGGTGGTGGTTGCTGGAAAAACCCATTAGGGTCTGTTTTGGTTGAAACTGCCGCCGTCTTCGGTTTGAATTGCTGCCGCCTATCGTGGTGGTGGATCCCTCCGTCGACATCAGTTCGGTTTTGAAAGCCACATTCGGTGCCGCCGCGGTGGTCTGTTCTAACGCTTTTAGTGGTGTGTAATGACCTGGATCAAATTCGTTGTCAAGGGTGGTTTTGCTGCTGATAGTTTATCGATGTGATCTGAGTTCCTATGGCTCGAAAGAGCGGTTACGCTTGCTGTAATGTTATACAGGGGGTTGTTGGTACGTGAATTTGACCGTGTTGGCAGTCATTTCATTCGCCTGTTTCAAAAGATGGGTTTGATCATATTCAGCCTCATCTCTGGTTCACTATGCTTGCGCCTTTTTCCGTTGATTGACCATCCCACGATCTGGCTATCGGTGGTTCTAGGTTGCTTAGTGTTGGTTTGGCTTGAAAGAGCGTTGATGCCTGCTGTTAACAGGGGGTTGTTGGAACGTGAGTTTGACTGTGTTGGCGGTTGATTCATTCGCCGTATTGAGTGAAGACTAACACAAATCCGCTTTGATCTTTTGCATTCATTTTTCTTAATGAACTGTTGGGGTACAAACTGTTTGAGACTTGAAAGAGTCGTTAACGCTTGCTGCTGATGGGCAGAGAGTTGATGGTACGTGATCCGTTCTGTGTTCGATAGTCAGTTCATTCGCCAACTTATAGACCCGGTTGATGTTCACAAACATTGTTTGTTAGACTTGACTAGGGTAGAATCGAGTGTACTGTTGTTATTAGTTGCATTTCCCGTTGAGGTTTATTCGCTTCGATTCACTGGGTCAGGTTTTATGTATTTTTTTTCCTTTTTTTTAATAATATATATGAGCACTTGACAAATGTAGGTTTAGAGTGGGGTACCAACTTCGATGGGACGTCCTCTAATCCTTACATGTCATTTTGCTCTTGCCTTATATAAAAAAAAAAAGTTTTATAAAACAAACAAATTTTCAACTAAAATTATGAAAGTGATAGAAGAACGTACTAACCATCCACTACATAACAATTTATGACAACATAAGAATGCAATATGTAAAATGAACAAAAACCAAAAGATCATAAGTTTATCCTAAAAAGTAATCTTAGCTACTTCTGATATATTTGGATGGAAATTTTTTGAAGAGCCAAGTCTATATTTAAGTATATAACTGAAATTTTAAAGAAATTGAAGGAATAATATACTAGAGATCATATATTACTATTTTCTTTTATGAAGTGATCATATGTTATTTCAATCACATTTATTCCCAATTTTAGAAACATTTATACTTTCTCTAATTTAAAAAAGAAAAATGAGTTTCCTTTTCCTCCGAAGTCCTCAACAGCATAATATATGACTATAGTTATTATATCTTAGCTATTATATTGACTGCTTTTAGGTTTAGGACTTCTCAGTTTTTCAAGTCAATACCATGTACTCTTATGTTATGGGTGACAATTGTTGGTGTTATTTAAGCAAGTTTTGTTGGACTGATTATAATTTGTAGACTCAACTAAATTTTAATCATGTTTTAGCTTGAAATTTTAGAGTTTGATTCTCTTGAGATCTTAAGTTCGATTCTTTCGGGTGTTAATTAGACTGGGCTAGTTTATCTTCAAAAAACAAATCATGCTTTCAAGGCGCATGATATGATAATCGTAGTACTAATTAAGTTGTAGTTCATTGATACCAAAAAAGAGAGTTGTAGTTTATTATCCAAAATTTTGAATCAATAGACTCAAATATCCACCAGGCTTTTAAACACATTGGTTTCTCTTTTCCATCAATATGATATTTTTTAATTTTCAACACTCTCTCAAATCCAATTAAATTAATCTAATGTTTTTAGTTGTTAAGCGTGAATTAATCTCTTTAATAGACTTGTTTCATTTTTCTGCCTGTCTCTTTTTTCTTCAACTCGGTTTTTTTTTGCCTGGGCTCTCTCCTTTTATGTTTTGGATTTGTGTACATATTTCAAGTTGCTCAACCATCTAAAATAAGCCGATTGAAAGTTACAATCCAATCCAAAAAACAACAATCGGTTCGGAATCTCCAATAAAATTTATGCAATCGGAGTTATAATCCAATAAATGTTAGGGGCTTTTAAGCCATACGAGAGACCGATAAATCAACCTTCCTTTTTTGAGTTGGGGCCTGATTCCCTTTTTAACTTATTTTTTTGAAAGTTACTTTAGTTATACTTGAGGGCTCTTAAGTTGCATTTTAAAATTTGGAAAAATAATAATTTCGGAGCTACTTATTCAAAAGTTTGAATCAATAGAGTCAAACTGTCCACAATTTTTTTCTTTCTTGACTCAAAATTATCCACTAGTACTACTTATGAATGCATTAATTTCCATTTTCCAAATGTGAGATTTTCTTAATTTACTAACACTTTGAAACCCCTTTATCTATCTTGAAAAATTGTAGAAGAAAACTTAAAGGACACTCTTTACAAACAAAGGCAAAGGAAAAGTCTATACCAAAAAAAGTGAGTCAAAACCAAAAACCATTCTCATTAACAAAGTAGTTAAACCAACTTTTTCCCATTTTCATGTGTATTATCTTTGTTCCCTAGACAGTTACCAACTTTACTGAATGAGCCATTTCAACTTCTACATTGAACTATAACTACTCCAACAACCAGCCACATAAACCCCTTTCTCATCTTATCTATATATACTATAATTCATTCCTCTAAAACCAAACATATCACATCGTACTAGCAAAAAACAAAAACATATAACATTGTCATACTGAGCAAGAAATTTATACAAATCAGAAATGGCTTGTGGATGTTCATCAACAGCAATGGCAGAAAAGATTTCATGGAACTGTGCTCTGTTTGTGGCATTGATGTTGGTTTTGTGCTTCTGTGAATCAAACACAAGTGATGATGAGTTGAATGTTCAGATACAGAATATGCTTCAAGAGAATGATTTTAGTAATACTAATGTGAAAAACAACAAAGTGTGTGATGAGATATACGTTGTTGGCGAGGGAGAGACACTTCAAACAATAAGTGAAAAATGTGGTGATCCTTATATTGTTGAAGAGAATCCACATATTCATGATCCTGATGATGTTTTCCCTGGCCTTGTTATCAAGATTAACCCTTTCTCTGTTAGTTCATAAATATGTTTCAGCTTTCAATTTAATCAGGACTATGTGTTTTTAAAATTGAAGGTTCTGTGTATGTAACCAATCTAGGCTAATTTGAATATTTGTGTAACATGTTCATGTTTGGCTAAAAAAAACATTTATGTAATCTTGTATGAAAATTTTATAGTACTTCATTTTTGAAAATTGTTTATTTTGAATTTCATTGAAATTTTTAATCCGACCTTTATAGTTTACTTTAGGCTTTACTTTATTTCCTTTCAGCATTTGCTCTAATCATTACAAAGTATCAGAAAAAGATAGATGACATGTTACTCAACAATATAAGTAGTGGAGAATCAAATGACATAGCATAACAGAGATTCGAAATGGAAGGAACTTAGCAAAACATTATGATGATATATAAAAACAACAGAGCAAAGAGTGAGAGAGTTGAGGAAGGTACCTGTAGGGAAATGAAGAAGAATTTTATTTTCTTTCATTTTGGTCCCTAAGGACACATCAACAAGCTAGTTGACCTTCACACTTGACACGCCACCAATTTTAATGACTTAACGTCCCACTTTAACGTCAAAAACTAAAATGACTAACTGAGTGCAAATTGGAGGATTAATTTGTGATTTTGTTTGAGTCATAGACTAAATTGATGACGCGTTACACTTTTAGGGACTAAAATGGTAGTTTGCCCAATAATCATTTACTATTCTCTACCCACATTCACTAACCTTGTAATGCAAATGTCACTTACGACTTATGATAGTAACAGTATCATGGTAGCAGCAGGGAAAATAAACTTGGGTACGGAGGCAACCTCCATACGATGGAAAATCGAGAAATTATCGCACATGAGCACAATTAAGGAACACCAAGCCATAATACAAGATTAGGAGTTAGTAAAAAAAACACAAGACTAGGATATACTCTAGATTACACAGGTTGTGTATGAAGAAAAGATATACATGAGTAAGAAAACAATTTGAGGAATTCTGTTTTCCTCCAGTTTTTAGAATACTGGTGTTCTTACCCCTCACAAGCTCTAACATGCCATTGACATGTCTTCCCTTGATCTTCCAAAGATTGATGAGTCCTTTTCAGCTTCAAATATGTAAGTTGGCAGGGCAGCAGGGTCGAGTTCAAAACAATCTCTCGGAACACCTTCCCTCTCATCACCACTCATCTTATATGAAGGGATATGATGTGAGAACCTATATAGCTCATTCGGTGGAATACAAAACAAGTTCTCTCCATTATTTTGATTTTTCTCAAAGAGGCTAGTAAATCCTTTCACCTTTCCTAAGTAAGCTATTTCAATGCCAAAATTTTCAGCAAAATCTGATAGGATTTCAACAAAAGCAAATTCACCCTTCCGATAATTTTCTGGATTAGAACTCCACTTGATATCCCAATTTCTGAAAATTGCCCAAGTTTCTCCCTTCTTGGGAAACACTAGGTAAGAGCCTTTGTCATTTCCTTTTATATACTGAATCTGATGAGAGAAAATATCACGATCTGTAGTTTTCTGAGAGTTAGCACGTTTGAATTTACCACAAGCAATAGGCAAATCTGCATTATACCAATCAACCTCACCATCCTCATCTGGGTAAGCTTCCAACCAAGTAATCTGCAACTTGAAAGGGAAGGTCACTTTCTTGACAAGAGCATAAAGTCTTGGCATAACATCATCAATGTTATCATAAATTGCCCATAATTGAATAACAGCAAAACAATCATCTGCCTTGTCCTTCTCAAAATTATTGAAATCTGGATCAGGACAATGAATGATCTCTGGACTAGACGGGATATTTGAATTCGGTGGAGAACAGTTTTTCTCATTTAACATTCTAGGATCAAGATCTGACTCCAATTCCTTACCACCTTGAACATGAGAGTGCCCGTCTTTGCTTGTATTCCTTAAAAATGTTTCTTCAGACACGTTCTTTTTCTCAACTTCATCAATGTTCAATGATTCATCTCGTCGTGGCTTTTTGGGATGAATATCATAATTGTCATCTTCATTGGTTTCCACATATGAAACATGCTGCTTTTGTCTGGAAGACCTAACATTCAATCTTGAAGGATCAGCATAATTTTCTCGAACATTGACATCTTTCTTTTCATCATCAATTCCAGTGTTGAATCTGTCTTTTGAATCTGGTTCAGGTTCTCTCACTCTCTTATTTCCAACACTTTTTGAGGCATGTGACTCCATTGGTTTGGACACGGGAACATAGCCATTCTTACTCTTTTCATCATTAAGTTGCTTACCAACCCCAGCAGCAGAGGTTTTCATACATGAAGGATATGACTGCACAAAAATATCTGCATATCCACCACCAAGGGGTTTTCCACCATTACTTTTAGAGGCCGCTTTTGGCGGAGCCTGCATTGGAGCATTTTTCCGAGCACGAAACCGTACAAATGATGGGGCAGCGAGTTGACTAATACATTTTTGACAGGCAGTAATCATAATATTTGTGTAGTACTGGAACCTGCTATTACAATGTTGGCAAACTGTCCAGAATGTCAGTTGTGCAGTTTTCAGACGGCGATTCCAAGGGAAGTTTGAAGAAACTTTTTTCCAGTATTTTGTTGTATTTGGAACTTGATTTGCTGCAGTTCTCACATGAACTTTGACCTTTTTGTCATATAAAGATCGCCGTGCTTGGTCACTCAAAACCCTATTGGCTTCCCCAATCAACTTGAAAGCAGCTTCTGCACCAGCAAATTTATTTTTATCAGGATGAAGTAGCAGTGCGAGCTTTCTGTACTGCGTCTTTATGATTGCTTCCTCTGGGAATCTCTCTGTCTGAAGAATTCCATAACAGTCCATTTCAAACATAAAGAGCTTCTTCAGTGCAGCATTGTGAACCTCACAAACTGCAAGAACCTGAGCAATGTTTTCCACACCAGCATACAAATTTTTGGCCTTTTTAGCAAACTTCAGTGCATCTACGGATTCACCCCTTTGCATTTTAGTTTCCGCCAGTTGCTTAGCCCTCACAGCCTCATCCTTGTTGCACTCCATTAGTGAGTTGATGTCGAATATTCAATCACCTCAGTTTCTTCAATATCACAAAAAAATAACAGCTCCTTGTACTCGTGTCTATTCACATTTCACAAGCAGCACTATGTGTTCAACCAAATTGACACAGACCAAGCAAATTAAGCAGACTCATCACTACTCTATGAAGCACTTACACAGCTTCGGACGCCAAACACGAGAACAACACATAGACACCAGTAATAATTTAAGAAAATGGAAATACATGAATATAACATGTGTCAATGTCGTGTTTATGAGCACTACCATATCATGCATTAGTAGCATAAAAGATAGCATTATGAACATAGTGTTATAGAAATGATTCATTTACACGCAGAAAAATGCCGCAACATAACAATCAGTTAATCTATTTTCCTTAAATTAAGCCGGCGCATCACTACTCTATGAAGCACTGACACAAACACATATGCCGAACACATGAATACTACTCTATGAAGCATTGACACAGACACAGACGCCGAACACAACAATGAAACATTGACATGGAAAGACATGGATATAACATTAACATGTGTCGATGTCGTGTTTGTCGGCACTACCATATCATATATTAGTAGGCTAGTAGCATAACAAATAACATCATGAACATGATGTTATAGACATGAATTCTCCGTAGTCTGACAAGCGTTGGTGTTTGTCACCAACACGACACATATACATGTGATTTCATTCAATTATGTCATTTTCTCAAATAATTACTGGTGTCGATGTGTCATTGTCAGTGTTGTGTCCGCGTCTGTGTCGGTGCTTCATAGGACATGATTAACCAACATGCAGGAAAATGGCGCAGCATAACAATCAAATTAGGTCACAATGCAGGAAACTAATTTCTCTACCCTAAATTACAACGCTACTAATAAACAGCACAATAACATATAAAAAAATGCGAAAATGAAATCGAATGCAGAGAGAAACGAAGAAGATGAAGAGCAGAGAAGTTACCTGCGAAGAAGACAGAATCCAACTCACTCACCCGCGCTACACAGCAGTATGGAAAAACGCAAGAAGACAGAGTGAAGTGAACTGAAAGTGTTTAAAACACCAAAGTCAAAGTGGGAGGAGGGAATATACAAAGCGGGAAAGTACATAGATGTGAATATCACTATCACTATACAACGGTACATAAAGGTAGAATTTTTTCTTTGTATGAATTTCGTGTGAATAGCATTTTAATTATTAGTAAATATTATTTGTATGAATTTTTTCATCACAAAACTACATTAAGTTTGTTTATTAATGTAATTGTTTCACTCAATGTCCACGTATTTTCATTTTGGGAACGAGCCATGATCCTCTCCATTTATAATTGTCTCCATTTCTTCTAATTGGAGAGATAAAAATAAAAAAGATTTTGGAAAAGTATACAATAATTGATGATGGTGGGACCCATTTAATTAAAATATATGAGTAAATAGTCACTTTAGTCCCTGACTCTGCACTTCGCTGTCACAAAGGTCCCTCACTTAGGATTAAATACAAATAAGTCTCTGACTCTGCACTTTTGTTATCACTTTAGTCTCTGACGTTAAATAAATCTGTTAAGCGATGATGTGGCATGTTGACAAGGAGTATGATGTGTCAAATAGACTAAAGTGAAAGTAGAAAATGGTCACTTTGGTCCCTGAACCAAAAATCAATATCCCTAAATTGAATCTCAAATCCCTAAATGTCATCTAATTCTCTCTTTTGTTCAAAATCAATCTTCCATTAAACAATAATTTATTGTTAGGTCCCTGACTGTGCATACTTACTATCAGTTAGATCCCTGACACTAAACACGAAATTTCACTAAAATCCTTAACAAGTTTTTAGTTTAATATTACCTACTGACATCACTAAGGTATCAACACCATATGTTAGTTAAACACGAAATTTGACTTGGATGCTCAAACATGTACCTACAGAATATGACAACTAACAGGTATTTTCCAATTTGTGATTCATATGTAGTTTAGTAATAACTAGAATTATTTGCTATCGAGCATGTCCCGATCAGTGATAATAAGCTATCATAGCTCTTAGATTAATGTGTCTCTAATAACTATTTTTCCTGATAATAAGCTAGCAGAGTTTATATGAATAAAACATAAACTTGTATGCATACATGATAGTCTTGTCTAAGGCACCAAAATTTCTATGTAGTACTTGCTGGACTACTTCAGTAGGTATTTTCTATGTAGTGGTTGGGCAATCATGGCTTGGAACAACATGTTACTTGTTATGGTTTTGTGCATGCTTTTTATATGGTCATAATACATTGTAATTATTAGTGTGTTTTGGTTATATACAATAGAGAGAGATTTTCATAACGAATTGAGGCTATAACCTTAATGATATAAATAAAGTCAAAATTGCACCAAGTTGTCTCTACTACTATATTCACTTTATGCAGTAATCTCTTTCAACACCAAGTTGTCATGCCTTGAACCCAATACATAGAGCAACATTGTGCTTCCTGTTTGGAAGTTATGCAGCTTAACAAATTTCTGGAATTCATATTTATTAGCATATAGTATATTTTTGTTCGAATTCATATTTATGGAGAGAGTTGTTTTTATTAGCAAAGGTAGGTTTCAACTTGAAAATCTAATTCACTAATGAATAATAAGCATATATTACACAAATACTTTAATGTTGTCGGTAGGTAGTAGCATGTTAAACTAACAACTTGTCAGGGACCTTAGTGAAATTTCGTGTTTACTGTCAGGGACATAACTGATGGTAAGTATGTACGGTCACGGACCTTACAATAAGTTGGTGTTTAATGGAAGATTGATTTTGAACAAAAGAGAGAGTTAGATGACATTTAGGGATTTGAGATTCAATTTGGGGATATTGATTTTTGGTTCAGGACCAAAGTGACCATTTTCTACTTTCACTTTAGTCCCTGCGACACCTCATAAGTGATGCCACATCATCACTTAACAAAATTATTTAAAGCCAGTTACTAAAGTGATAACGGAAGTGCAAAGTCAAAGACTTATTTGTATTTAATCCTGAGTCAGGGACCTTTGTGACAGGGAGGTGCAGAATCAGGGACTAAAGTGACTATTTGCTCTAAAATATATACTATCTCTATTTTGTGTCTATCTCTATCCAAATTGTATCCTCCATTTATTTTGACAAGTGGAGAGGATCTTAACTCTTTGGGAACAACTTGTCCAATTTTTTTAAATGGACGTCTCCATTTAAGACTTCTACAAGAGTAGCTAGATTTTGTTTTGGATAGTAGGTCATATGTACCAAATGAAAATGATTTTTTTTTCTTTCAAAAAAATGGATATTTCATAAGAATATTTTAAAAAATAGATGACTCCACTGCAGATACTTTTATATAAGGGTAGCCAAATTTTGTTAATTTTTTTTTTTTGCATGATTTATAAATAAGATAAAACACTTAAGATCATCCCCAATGGGGATCTCTCTATTTAAGACTTGGTACATATGAGGTATCTCTATTGAGAAAAATTTATTTCGAGTATCTAATGGGAGCAAGGTCTACACGAAGACCTCCATCTTAAGTGAGACCTATGTTTTAATATTAAAATGTAAGGATATAAATTTATTGCTAGATGATTAATGAGTCCTTTTAAAAATTTTGTTTGAGGTGTTGACTTAAAGGAATTGAGCACTTATTAGATACTATTATTAAAAAATTATAAACAAGTGATGCATATATATAAGACTCAATAAGTATAAAAAAATATATGTCTCCGTTATGAATAATCTAAAAGTTATTTGACCATAATAGAAACTCATGTACCACCAAAAAAAAACTCATACTTCAAAATTACTAAACTCATGACTCAATTAGTGCTTCCAATTACCTTTTTGTTTGTTTTTTGTTTTGTTTTATAAGATGTCAACTAATTTATCTCAACTAACATCACCCGCCTCAATAATATATTCCATTTTGACTTGTTAAAAAAAAAAAAAACTAACATCACCAGCCTCAACAATACATCCATCATAAATCCATAATCATTTATTATTTTCAAATTGATATACTATCCTATCTTTTTTTTTAAATAAAAAAAAAACTATACTCTCGTTTTCTTTTTAGAAGGATTTATCGTCCACGTTAACCAATACAAAATGGTGTTTATAATTAAATGAAGTGCATAAAAAGCCTTTAAAAACAATTATTTCTCTTAATTTATTTGTACGCAGGGAAACCATTTACTTCCCTAAGTTATCCATTACCTCGGTCACCATTATTCAAAATATTGGTAAAAAAAAAAAAACCATTATATAAAATCAATTGTTTACCCAAAAAAAGCCTTACATAAAATAAAATGATAACATGATTTATATATAAAAGCTTGCTCGAATGATCAACACATTTTGGTAGCGGGTCAAGGTCGTGCGTCAATCATGATGCAAGGGGGACATGGCCTTCAATTAGCTGCTATAAATTGTAGAGTGAAGAAAAAGTAAGCTTAGACAATCTCTTATGGTCATTTTATAAGTAACCTATTTTAAATTTCATACAATATTATCAAACATTATCTACAACATTATTTTATACTTATGCAACTCATGTGTTTTTTACTAAATTCTTTTGAACTCTTAAAGCAACGAACTTGTTAGAAATCAAGTGTGAATGATTATGTCCTACATCGACTAGAAATGAAGGAAACGTTGGATATTAAAAAGAAGAGACACATAAGTCCATTGCCTTAGGATTTTGGGTAAGAGTGTGATGCCTCTCTTAGCGGATCTTAGCCAATTACCGCTCCAAGTGCTCCACAGACTCACCAACAAACTGGTATCAGAGTTTGGTTAGGCTTGTTGGAGGAGTGAGAGCAGGATCCTAGTATGGATCATCATAGTGATGTGGGTGAGTCACACTTGAGGGGGAGATTGTTAGATCGTGAGTAATTATGGTCCACATCAACTAGAAATGGAGGAAACGTTGAATATTAAAGAGATGAGACTCATAAACCCATTGCCTTATAGTTTTGGATAAGAGTGTGGTGTCTATCTCTTATCGGGTCCTAGACGTTTAATCCATTGCCGCTCCAAGCTGGTAATGTTTTTGTTCCTTAAACTCTTACACTTGAAGACCCCTAAATTTTATATATTTTTCAACACCTTATTTTTTCTCTATCAAACTTCCTATAACATCAAAAACATAATTAATACATCTATTATATCACTTTGTCTATCTCAATCTTTCTACTTTTTTTGGTTGTAGTTGATGAAATGAAATAAATTTTATTCAATTGGTATCATAGCTTAAATTAATGTCATGAAACTCGTATTGCAAAGTCAGGTTCCTTCAATAACAAGAAAAAAATAAGATAGAGTTCATCTCACAATGAAACACCATATTATACTCTCATTGGAGTATTTTTTTTTTTTCCTTTTTGGAGAGGCTCGTTGAAGATGTTCATAGAAATCTCATTTGGCAATTAAATAATTATTCAAGTTCATTGCTTTTGCAAAAATATAGCTATACTATATAAGTATTCTATCCATCATTCCTCATTTGACAAACACATTCACGTAAAAATATAGCTATACTATATACGCTATCATGATTTGCATTACCGGCAAATCAGAGGAGGCTGAAACAACCACATTCTCCGCCGTCCACGACGACATAATCCAAGCTCACATACTCACACGCCTTGACGGCGCCGCTCTCGCTTCCGCCGCAAGCACCTGCTCCCAACTCAACTCTCTCTGTTCCAATGAACATCTATGGGCCAACATGTGCCACTCCACCTGGCCATCCACCAACACTGAACGTGTTCAACAAGCAATCTCAACCTTCCCTAATGGCTCCCGCTCTTTCTTTGCAGACTCTTTCTCCTCTCATCATCAAAGGGATATAACTTTAAGGAATCCTGATCAAACCCTAAGTTTAATCTCAGCCGTTGATATTTTCCATAGTAAGAGTCTAGTGTTTTCCAAAGTTGTTGAAACTGAAACAGTGACAGGGTGGTTCCGGTGCTCTCCATTTCGTGTTGACCTACTAGATAACAAGGATTTGATCAAATATCCGGTTGGTGGTGATGAAAACCTAGGGGAGGAGTTGAGGCTGAGCTGGATTTTGATCGATCCGGTGAGTCAACGGGCGATGAACGTGTCGAGTGGCAAGGCTGTGGAGGTGGTGCCGCGGAGTGGGGAGGTAAAGTTGCGGTTTGCAACGGTGGTTTATGGAGAAACATCGACGGCGACTGAGGTGGCGTTGTGTAGTGTGGTGGTGATTTTGGCGGAGGAGAATATGGAGGTTAGAGAGGTTAGTTTGCAAGTGGAGGATATGGATGGAAAACACGTGAGTGGAAGGGATAGTTTGGTAATTTTGCATAAGGCGTTGGAAGGTTGGAGAAAATGGAAGGGAACTGGGGAAGAAGAAGGTTATAGGGAATTCGTAAAGAAGAAGAAAGAAAGGGAGGAAAGAAAGAAGATGACACAAAGAAGATTGGATATGATGTGTTTGCTTATGGGTCTTGCCTCATTGACCTTCATTGTACTCTTTGATTTGTAAAAAAGATGGCAGTGTTTAATGGTTTTTTTCTTTTTCTGAAAAGAACTAAACTAGTTAATGGAAATTGATCTATGAGAGAATCAAATACTACCAACGTATAGTTATTATTTATAAATAAAAATGGACCACTGAAAATTGGTTGATTTTCTTTAATCTATTTCTCCTGTGGAAGGGGAAATTCTAATATAGTCACCAACACAATCATTTAGGCATACACACAACGATATACATTAACTAATGTTTTCAATAATAATAACAATAAATTCATTTCTTCAAAAAAATAACAATAAATTCATTTTTTTTCTTTCTTTTTTTACTTATTTCCATTGTATGTGTGTCTAAACCAAATATATTTGTGGTTGTGACCATACAAGAATTGTTCATGGAGGAGTAACAATTACACAGAGGCATATATTATGACTAGGAATGGGAATAGGCTACATCGAGTTAGGCTTTGCAAGACCTAAGCCTGGTCTGACCTGCGGCCTGTCATAGACTTACTTTTTAGACCCGAGTCTGGCCTTATGAAAGCCTAATTATGCTTGCTAGCTTGTTTAAAAGCCTATTTCATATGGACATCTTTAAATATAATATTATTCATATTTACCTAAGTAGGCCAGCCTAATAAGCCTAAAAGGCTTTTCTAATAGCCTGTGGCCTGACCTTTTAAGCTAAATATGGTTCTAAAAAAGCCTAGGTCTTTCCTATTTAAGAAAAAAGTCTGGTCTGGCCTGGCCTGTCGTAGGCTAGGCCGTAGGCCTTTGTAGGCTGACCTGGCCTATTCTCATCCCTAATTATGACTCATTCAAAACATAGTTACTGTAATTTTGGAATGGAGTTGTCACATTTGTACGCTTCAATACTTTCTCCTTTTCTGTTATCTAATAACCAAACAAATTGAAATGGTGAGTGAAAATGTTTAAAACATATAGACTAAAATGCACTTTTGGCCCCCCAAGTTTCACAAATTTGCGATTTTGGCCCTCCTATTTTCAAAATAACACATCTGACACCCCAAATTTCAACCCCTTTTACAAAACCATGACGCCCCTTGATTTTGACTCGTTAAAGCTGACATGTCGCGCTTTTTTTTATATAGAGATTTTAATTTTATTTTTTTGAAGCTTTAGTGTTTGTTTACTATCCAAAAAAATCACTTTCTTTTTAAAAATAATGATTTTTAACTAGTTCATGTGTTATCTCCTTATTTTTGAAAAAAGCTAATCCTAATAGCTTTTCATTTTGGAGTGAAAATAGATTTTTTTGATAAAATATTTTTTATAAAAATCCTAAACAAACACTTAAAAATGACAAAAATGATTTTAATTTATAAAAAACTAGATTTTTTTTCAAAATTAATCCAAAACAAACACACCCATAATTTTGTTTTTTTGACTATAATACTGATTTCAATCGCACCCATAATAATGCCTGTTTCATTCACCAAAGAGAAAGAACTAGGATTACTACAAACCCTTCAAAAAAAATCGCACATGCTCTTCCCCATAACACCTCAATATTTTTGAAAAAGTAGGATGAGTAGTCTCAAGTTGAGACCCCTCATAACAATGGTCTGAGTTTAATTCAGTTGGTAGCGATAATATAAAATATATGTAAGATCTATGATTCGAATCCCAGACACAAAAATGCAACTATGACACATCCTTTACACACTGCCCATTATTGTCTCTTAAGTATCAAAATATCATTCTTCCTTCTACGGTTAATATTTTTGAGACGGTAAAAATCTTGTATTACGATCCCTCATCTATTAGCCACTTAGCACTAGACTGTAAGAACCACACGGACTCTTCTTTTTTCAAGATGCTACTCAGTTCACTTTGAAGCCTTGCTTCTTTTCAAGCCTAGGTAACCCTCCATAGTCGTTACCATTATGCATACTTCTTTGAATACCAACTAGTCTCGTCATTTTAGAATACTTCTTTGAATAGCCACTTAACATGCTTTCATTTTAGACCTGATCAAAAGTATTAATCTTCCATCTCTTGACATCTCTCTGAAAATTATGCAAATTGTTAGAGATGGAAGAATTTTGATCCCAGCTAACCTTGATCTTAATGTAATAATAAGAGTTATCGATAGTCGATCACTTTTAAACCATAATTGCATAGGCACAACACGATGAACATTCACCGGACAAATCAAAAGAAGACGATGGTCCGAAAAATCAAGTCTAGGTAAGACCTTAACATAACCCGAATACTCCAATATCCAAAGATCATTACTCAAAGCTTTGTCTAATCTTTCAAAAATAAGCTATCCACCATGATACACAAGACCACACCATGTAAACTTTGATCCTACTACACCAAGGTCCTTCAATTTGCAACCATTAATTCTCTCTTTAAATTTATCGCATTTCCTCATGAACACAATACCATCACCTTTTTTCTCATGTAAACTTTGTTAATAAAAAAAAATAAAATAGAACTTTAATCACCTAACCCGTGGCCATATTCCGAATTGCAATTTTCTACTACTCTATTCCATAATAATTGACCTAGTTGATTTTACATATGTCAATGCACAATTTCGACCTTTAACATCTTTTATTGTTTATTAGCAAAATATGATTAAAATATGTTATGTAAATAATACACATAGTCTAACAAAGTAAGTTATTTTTTGAGAATGAGCGTATAAATTTAATTTCTTTGATTGATCCAGATATACGTTCTTTTGAGAGCTGATCGTGATATACATTTTTCTTTTAGGATGGTGATCCTAATATACATGTTAGTCCAAAAATTTATGGATATTTATGCAAATTGCAAGTGATATTCATAATTCATGTGTTGCTTTCTTGTATATGAATGCGTGGTTTGACCAGTGTAACTCGTGTACCTCATGCATCCTTTTCGTGTATAAATATGAATACTATTATGGAGCATTCGGAATTCTAATTTTTTAAGTTTACACCAAGAATAAAAAAGTCTTCCCGATCTTGACCTAAAAAAAAAAAGTCTTCCCGACTTGGTAGGGGAACCACCAATAATTTAAAATAAGTAATTTTATAGTAAAACTAATTATAATTTTACAATTGTTTTCAAAAGAATTTGAACTCTTCCCATGGAAATGCAGATCCAAACTCTTGCCACTAAATCACCCTTAATAAATCATCCGTAAGCAACTTTTAAAAAAGTGGGAAGATAATTTAAGTTTGATTAAGAATATTTTTTTTTCTTATTTTTTTTATATATGAATCGAATTCGTATTCTTTCAAATAATTTGTCATTTGACGGAGTTCATTAACCACTTGAATTCAATCATTTGGTTATATACATAAATATAGTAATCAAATTTTGACTTTTTCAAAATGGTCACTAAAATAGTCAGTTAATGACAATAATCTTTAAAAATTAAAATAGTTATTAAGTTGTGACAAAATGATCCTTACTATATATGTCATAGATGCAAGTGATGTGCCACATATGTAGTTAACATGCTACATCGTACTCATCAACAACAAAATTTAACGGAAGAACCAAATTGCTTGATATTATTCAATGAGAAGTGATAAATGGACACAAAAAATCAAACACAAATACAACACCATCATATTGAATTTGTTGGGTATTTGAGTATTGACTTCATTGTTGCCAAAACAAATATTCATGTATGATGTTGGATACGATGCTCCAACATCTTGGCACAGTTCAGTGTGCCATGTTTATGTGGCTTGGTTTACGCAATTTTTATCTTATTAAGGAAATCACGCCCTATTTCTTGTTCACCGAGCAACGCGTTTTTATCCAGAATCAGCTGGAAGATTTGTTTCTAAAATATAAACAATATTTTAGGATTCCTTGATGGTGTGTTTGGCGGTTCCTAAAGATGTTCATACTTTTTAGGAGTTACCATATTTGTGAAATATATTTTCAAAAGAGATTTTGTAAAATATATTTCTAAAGAATATTTGTTTCAATATATTTCTAAAAAGAATATTTGATTCAAATATATGTGTTTCCAAAAGAAAGATATTTTTTCGATGGATATATTTATTTGTAAAATATATTTTCAAAAGAGATTTTGGAAAATATAATTTCTGAAGAATATTTGTTTCAATATATTTCTGAAAAGGAAGACTTGTACCCTAGTTTTATTCACCAATTCAATGTTATTGAATTGAGTCTTTAGGGTTTCGACTTGTGCTTTATTTGTGAGCCTCTCTTTGTATCACCTTGGTACATTGAGTTAGACCTTTAGTTGAGTTGTAATGGATCAAAACCATAGATTGTTAAAAGAATAATGTTTAGGGTTTTGAGTCGTCTTCCCTTTGTGTGTTCTACTCTTGTATCTGTTGATGCAAGTTTAGTTCTGTTTATTTGTGAGCCTTTCTTGTATCATCTTGATACTTGTTAAGGACTGTGTGTAGAGTTGTAAACTCTTGTGTGCTACGCCAAAGCTGTTAAGTAAGATCGTAGTTATTTGTTTGAAGGTAACTTCATCTTGTGTTTGTTGTTTTAGGTTGATAGGTCACAGGGGCTGTGACTGGCCATAGGATAGTGAGATGGGATCTCAGATCTAGGAGTTCCTAAGTTGAAGTCTAGACGGGTAGGTCCTAGGTCATAAAGTGTAAACGAAGAGTTTGCTGAGAGCTTTTGAATAAGGACTACACTAGTGGATTTCCTTCCTGGCTTGGTAGCCCCCAAAGTAGGTGTGTTTGTCACCGAACTGGGTCAACAAACTCACTGTGTTCTTTACCTTCTTGTTATTTATTTTCTTGCTTGTTATCTGTTTACTGCATGATGTTGGAACATTAAACGGAACATCTGCTTTCTGTGCATCTGAAATTGAAACTTCAAATAGATTAGCTTCTAACTAACGCGCAAGAATTTCAACATTCGTATATTTGCCTTGATCTATCTGTTTTCTGCTAGCTCGATGTTAAAACATCTTACTCAACATTCTGTTCGTATCTGATGTTGAAAGATCGTATAAAACATTTGAAAGCTACCTTGCCGGAATTTTAGAACTGTTTAGTTATACTATTTTTCCCCATCTTCTCACAGTCACAGTACCGTACAACACTCTCACCTCTCTCTCTCATCTGTAAACTTTATCCTCTCCCTCATCTCTATCACTCTCTCCTCTGCAACTCTCTCATCGAGAACCACTCATTGGATCTCAATGACGACCACTCATCGGATCTCACCAATGATCTCTCTCATACTGTGTTCTCGTGCGACCACTCAAATATCTTCTTTGGCAACAAATCTGAGTTTCAGTAGGTGGTGCTCGTAAAGGACAGAATAATGGTTGTAGGCGGCGAAGAAAAACTGAGTGGTTGGAAGATCTGAATGGTTATCGGTCCTGTTTGCAGATCTGAACGGTTACTGTTGGTGAGGATGAAAACGATGGTGGAGAGGACCGAAGACGGTTGGTGATGAGGGTGAACCCAGTGGTTGGTGGCCGGACGGTTTGGTGGTGACAGTGATGGTGGGAGGGTGGTTGGAGGAAGGTGGGACGGTATCTGTTCAGACAAAGAAGGAGGAAGAGAGAGAGAGAGAAAAGATAGGAAGAAAATAACAAAAATAACCTTCATTTTCACTTGAAATCTCAATAATGCCATTGAACTCTGATGAAAATTACAAAATTAACCCTGGTGTCGTATCTGTGCAATATTTGTGTTTAGTTATCATTTCTCTTATTCAATTTAGGGGACCAAATACCCAACCGCTTTAATTTCGAGGGCCAATTTTAACTCACAAAATTACTTCATTCCCCTTGCCCGTCTACCCATTCTTTTCTGAAAATTGCTTTTCTGACATCAAATACTTCCTAATAACACATGGAAATTCTGGAATTGCCCCCAACGGTAGTTAATTGTTGAGCAAAACCGGTGGTAGTTAACTACCGCTGAGTACCAACGGTAGTTAAGTGTTGCTGCGTATTTATTACATACTCAAGTCAGAACCAAGATCCAGACACTCTCTCATATCTCTGTCTCTCAATTATCACACACTCTTTCAAAATATCTACTAAAATCACTCAAAATATCCAATTTTTTCTCATAAATCACAAGTAAGTAATCACTTAGGCTATTATCACACTTTTTAGTTGGTATATATGTTTATAATTTTAGTTGTAGTTTTATTTTTAAATTTTGATTTTTTTAATAGAGTTATGTTGTATATCTGAAATGTTATTAACAAGTATTATGAATACTTGTTATAATGGAATAATGTTGCTTAAATGTTTGCATGTTTATGTTATATTTTTATTTTATATTTTATTAGGGTTTCTGTATAATTTGCACTCCAAGTGTTTGATGAAATGTTTGAATGAGTTTTTCATTGATTGTTTAATTTCTTATGGTGTAGATCTGAAACAATGGACTCTCATTTGTTCAAAGCTCAATTACGTTTCAACGGTGGAAACCATCATTTGTTCAAGGACCGGGTCGATATCCCGCTAAAGGATTTGAAAGATCAACTGAACAAAATCAATCAAGGACCCAACCTTGTAGACACAAAGAGGGTGGATGATCTTTAGTATGCACGTCCTTGGAGACACAACTGCCAGAAAATCATGTTTAGGTAACATCATTATTATGTAGTGTCTTTATTTTGTTGGAATTTAAGTTTCATTCTTGTTAGTTTGCTGAAGATGTTGATATTGAAGTGTCTTATACTGAATGTAGTGATTTGCAAGCATCTTTGAAAACACAACATGTATTCTACTGAATCAGCAATATAGGCTACCACATCGAATTCCTTCGTATAGGATGAGTGTCACATAAGGAAATGCACCTCTAAGAGGTTCTTTTGAGCTTGATCATGCTCATGTGTCAATTGAAACTTGTCAATTGGTAGAGCAGTAAGATTAAGTTCAAAGCAACCTCTTTGAATACATTCATTTTTGTGATGACGGGAATGCACCTCTAAGAGGTTTCTTTGAACTAGATTGTGCTCCTCTGTTAATTGAAACTTGTCAGTTAGCAGGGCAGTAAGATTCAATTCAAAGCAACCTCTTGGAATGCATTCCTTTTTGCGATGACTCATCTTATATGAGGGAATTCGATGTGATAACCTATAGAGTTGATTCTCTAGATTACATGTGTTGTGTTCTCTTCATTCTTTTGAGTTTTCAAAGGGCGCTGCAAATCACTACGCTAAGTACAAGACACTTCAATGCCAAGATTTTCAGTAAACTTTAAAAAATTAAACTTAAAACGAGCATCATGATGATACCACATATATTTAGGGAGAATGTAATGTAGATGAAATTAAAACTAAATAAAATTGTGTATTTTTTTAATTGATTTTGTGTACTTGTGCCACTTTATATGAAAATGCCCAAAAATGTATTAATAGAATTTCTCTTGTTTAATTTTTTGTCGTGTTAATATAATTTTTGTTCTTTAAAATGTGCAATGATTGAATGAGGTAAAATGAAACAATTTTTTTTTTTTGAATAAAATGAAAAGTGTGAATAAATGAAAACTTTGAAAAAAATGAAAATAAATTGAACGCATCGGTAGTTAACACCGCTGCCAACAAATGGTAGTTAACTACCGCTGAGCCTTTTGATGTAAAACTGGAAGTGGCTTTCCCCCACTTTCCCCCTTCACATTCATTGATTCAAAAACATATAAAACTTAAAAACAATTTTAACATGATAAATATAAAACGCAAGAAATTATATAAATACTAACATGTCATAGAAATAAAATATGTTCAAATATGCCATAATAATACATTACGGTAGTAAAAATGTGCATAAAAAAAGTCAAATAATAATCAACCCTGCTGCCTACGATGCCTCTGTCGCCTGCGCTGCCTGGCAATCCGATACATAAGGGCAGGGCGACCAGTACTGTCAATCTGGACCAAGACCTGCACTAACTTCTCTTTTGTCATGTTGGCGCTCATGGCCACCGCTCCATCCGATATCTGCATGACATCACTGGTGATCGTCAATGTGTCTGACATCTCTCTTGCATGCTCCTCCTATAAGTTGCTCCCGGTTCGCCGACCTAGGAGGAGATCCGTCATCAGATGGGATAATCTTCGGGTGAGAGACCTTGGCATATTAAGCCATGTAGCCAAACTCATGGTGCCATGCTCTCTCAGCCCTCTGTTCCCAATGAGTAACTTCCATGTATTTTATGAAGTATTTGAAGTCAAAAAAGCAATTTTCTCCTTTTCTTTGGACCATCCTAATTGCAAATTAATTCATATTGATAAAATTACTTTATTCCCCTTGTCCACCTACCTATCCTTCCCTCGGTACAAACCATCCTTCACTAATCAACAAGTGCATGGATCATTAACGTGTTTATGGAACTTTTTCAACTATATAATAATTTAAAGGTTGACATATAAGAAAATCAAAGGTTGAAGAGAAGAATCGAGGAAATTGATGGAGAAGTTTCTCTTTGGTTTCAAAGATGGTCTAGTATTTTTAGTGGTTTCTCCACTAAAAATATGAAACGAGTCACTAACCTTTGTTCACATGTAAGTTAACGTCACATGTCATCAAGGTTAACTCTGTTACTTAACAGAGTTAGTGACCGTTTTCTTCTATTTTAAGAGATAAAAGCACATAAAATTTTGACAAAAATAGTAATAATTAATAATGGTGTACTCACTAAATAGTAGGACATACAACCTATTTTTTATGTGTATATATCTCGTTATAAATGTCATCTTCATTTATTTTTATAAATGAAGAAGATCCTAACAAGAGTAATGTAGAAGCTAATTTAATTAACATTTTGAAAAGCTAGAAATTTTGATAAAGTCGGAATCTGTTATGAATCTTTTGAATAAGTTGGAAACAATCTTGAGTATTTACTCAATATCAAGAAAAGAAAAACTTGAGTATTTACTTGAACATTTATAAATCAAAACACGCTTCATAAGATCAATTTGGTTATAAAAATTTAAAAGTATTTTTCTAAGGAGATTGAAAAGAGGGTGGGGTTTAGTATGGGAAAGGAAAGCTGTTTTCCACCATGGGGAAGTCTTTTTTGACCATTAAATTAAATAAGAAACATACTTTTATCATAGACACTCAACACATAATTTTTTTCACTCTCCTTCATCTCTCACACCCACCGCTTGCAGCAATCTCACCATCTAAAATTCACGTTGCTTTACCAGAATTCCTTATGTTTTACCACGTCCTTACCGTCATTCAATCAAATTAGATTAAGTTAAAATTATCTTCTTTCACAATCTCACAATTTAGAAAACTCAATTAGATTAAAATAAGATTCTTAGAATTCATCAAATTCACCCAGCCCATAATAAAATTGAAAAGATTGGGATTTTCCATTTGTTTACTCGTGATGTTGAACCCACAATGTAAAAGCTAACGAGATTTGACATACAAGAACCCATTTCTCTAAAACGCAAATGCCACAAGAAAATGTTGAAGCTTGTGTAAAACAAATAAAGAGGTTGAAGGTTATTGAACAAAATTGAACAATAAGAAGAGGGTTTGGAACTTTTGTGTTTCACTGAAGAAGGTTTGAAAGAGGAGAGAAAATTGAGCATTTGAGCTGCATCAATTATTTGCTTTTCTATAAATTACTACCAATATTAAGTAGAGTAATAAGAATCAAACATATTATGTACTAAAAAGGAAAAAAAATCAAATATATTAACAAGATGCAGTAGACTATCCTTCAAAAAAGATGCAGTAGACTAAATCAGAAGAGAAAACAATGTGGTGGTCGTAGGTGAGTGCATGAGTGGGGGAATAGAGGAGAGAGAATGCAGATAGATGATATGGTGTGGACGGACTATCATAAAATATGTGTTCCTCTTTAATCTGACCATAAAAAAAACTTTTTCATGGTGGAAAACAACTTTCCTTTTCCATACTAAACCTCACCAAGCATACTTAAACACCTGATTAACAATGAAAGTTTTATTATTAATCCTTAATCATTACTCACAAAGTGGTCTAATAAATAGACCTGGCCATACCAACTTTTGTTTATTTTATTCAAGTCTTCATTCTGCCACCGTGTTTTTCACTAAGCAGCCCAATGACAAAATCAAACATTATTCACGTATTCAACAACTCAATCTTTTTGTGACACAATTTTCACATTCCAAGTGTTGGCCACGTCTCTCTCCTT
>Ga0228711_1003225_pt1 | contig 25315 bp, 19 predicted proteins | sample MedpolnodulmetaG_2_FD_177996 | JGI IMG/M metagenome (GOLD analysis project Ga0228711, IMG submission 177996) | Root nodule microbial communities from Medicago polymorpha collected in Santa Monica, California, United States - brown nodules | ecosystem: Host-associated > Plants > Roots > Nodule... | reverse complement strand
AAGAATAAAAAAAAGATAATAATAATAATAATAATAATAATAATAATAATAATAATAATAATAATAATAATAATAATAATAATAATAATAATAATAAGGCCGTTGACATCAACAAAGTAGTAGTAGAAATGGTTTTAGATGTAACAAATAAGAGTTATAGATAATATAATAATAAAAGTTGTTACAAAAAAAATATAACAAAATAATAATAATAATTGTTATAAGAATAAGATAACCTAATAATAATAAAAGTTGTTATAAGGTTAATATTGAGATTTGGAATTAATTTAAGGATAATTATGGCAAAGCAATCAAATTTTAAAAAGATTTGCTCCCATCCCCTTCTAAAAATTGAACCAAACACTTCAAATTAAAAATCTCTCCTTCCCTCCCCGCCCCTCCCCTCCAAAACTCTCGAATCAAACGGACCCTAAGAGCGCGTTCGATGAAAAACAAGGGATTGAACTAAAACCACTCTAATTGTACCTTTTACTCAATATTCATTTTGGTGATATATGTTCTTTAAGAGTGTGTTTGATGAAAAATAAGGGATTGAACAGAACCATTCTAATTGTATTGTGTTTGACTGAAAAACTATTCACAAGACTAAACAAAATTGAAGATAAGAGATTGAATATAAGGTTAAATTCTTATCCTTGATAAACTTTGAGACAATTTTTGTCTCAAGTACAAGCCTTCTAAAATACACAAATATCTTTGTATTTTCTACTCAAAAAAGATTATCTCTCCCACATGTCTGTTAGTTTTAATTCAAGTTAGTGGAGATAAACTCAAAGTTAGAAAGTTGTTACATAGTTTGTTATAGTATTAGCTATTTTTTAGCAAGTTAGTTAGTTTGTTTTGATTGCTAAGCAAGTCATGAGAATAAGTTGTATATAAGATAGGTGCAAACACTTTTCATCTATCAATGAGAATTACAATTTACAATAAAATTCTATATTATCCTTCTTCTCTCAATTTCTCGGTTCTCTCTTAGAAATTCAATAGCTTGCATTGCAAGCAAGTTCTGTTGCGCTAACAAATTGGCATCAAGAGCCACTGGTTTTGATCTAAGGAAGGAACAAGAAAATTTCAATCACGCAAAAATTCAGGTGCAAACATGTTGTGATAGAAAACCATGAATGGTACCAACAATTTCAATACTCATATTCCAATTCTTGAAGGTGGAAATTGGGAAAGATGGAGTGTTGTGATTAAGAATTTGTTTGGGGCACAAGATTTGTTGGAGATCGTGCAGAATGGCTATGAAGAATTGGGAAGGAATGCAACTGAAGCACTAAGAGCTGCACATAAGGAGTTAAAGAAGAAGAATTGCAAAGCCTTGTTCTTTATTCAACAAGGTGTTAATGGAGGAAACATTGAGAAAATATCAAAGGTTAAAAAATCAAAGGAAGCATGAGATATAGCAGATGGAAGAGGATCAAAAGATTTTTGATTACATATCCAAGTTGATTAATATTGTCAATCAGATGAAGGCATGCAATGAAACAATTTCATATTAACATATTGTTTAGAAGATCATGTGAACTCTATCCTCAAGATTTGATTTCGTAGTTATGGCTATTCAAGTATCAAAGGACGTGAAAACCATGAAGATTGAAAAGCTGCAAAGTTCTCGAAAAAGTGAAACTTGCAGATCGTAGAACACTGGTTGCAGAAGGCATGGGAAAAATTGCAATTGAAGGCAAGAATGGAAAAATAACTATAATTGAAGATGTGATATATGTTACTGGGATGCAATGCAACTTGCTCAGTGTAGGTCAACTTGTGCAAAAAGGTTACTTAGTAATAATGATGGATAATTCTTTGAAACTGTTTGATAAAAATCAAAGGTTAGTTTTGAAAACTCCTCTTGCAAAGAATAAAACATTTTTAGCAAATATGAAAGTTGTTGAATTGAAATGTGTATTAGCAACTGTAAGCAAGGAAGATAGTTAGCTCTGGTACTATAGATTTGGCAATTTAAATTTTAGAAGTCTCACTCAATTAGTTGATAAATAATTGATCCAAGGAGTACCAAAATTAAATGTACCAAAGAAAGTTTGTGATGTTAGCTTGATAGACAATCAACTTAGAAATGCATTCAGTTCAAACACAGCTCATAGACCAACCGAGATTCTGAATGTAATCTACTCAGATGTGTGTGGGCCATTAAGTTCGTTCATTAGGAGGAAACAATTACTCTAGAAGTTAGTACCAAATTCTCTCACTCTTAGCCTCTCTATTTATTACTTTTATGGTTCTTTCTACTCTAAATTAATTCATATATTTAATTTTATTATATCTTATTTTGATGACATTGAACCAGTCATAAATCTGCTGCAAAACATAGTGATCCAAGAACAATATCATATAAATGTTCAAATAATGTTATAAATTTTAGAAATATATACATTTATATTATTTATTTATTTTAAAACTATAGTATTTTTTATTATTTTTTTGAAACTGAGAGGATTTAATTCCTCTTTTGGTGTGTTTTATTTGTTTAAAAATGAAACACAAAACAGTACAAATATCTTGTCTAATATATGATTTGAAAAAACAATAAAGAACAACACAAAATAAGAAGCAATGGACTGGACAACCACCCTTCTTTTATACCGCACCAAAGCGGGGGACAAAGTTTTTTCCTTTATTCACTTAAATGCAAAATACTTTTATCTTTGTCGTTTCGTCTCTTCAGATAATTCTTTCAATTATCTCTTGTCTTTTTCTAGTTATCTTTATTTACTTCCTGCTTTGCGTGTGTGTTATGATGATGATTACGATGTCACTTTTTTTTTTAGTTGATAATATATATATGTAAACATGTTATTAAATTTAAGTTGTTTAAATAATAGTTTAGTGTGATTGAAAATATTGGAAAAATAAATAAAATGGTTTAAAAGTTCCAAAATTTGTTGTGTCTTTACATAGTGAAAATCAAACATTGCATGTCACAATTTCGTTTATCCTACTTCCTATATCTATTTCAATTTCGTTTTATAATCATACAGTTTATCTACTGTATTAATCTTTTCTCTGATTTTATTTTTGTCTTGGCAAGGAATGTGGTACGGTGTATAACTGGATAAATCTGGCTTCTCTCGTATTTATGATATCTTATCAATCATTTTCTCAATTGTATTTGAACAACTATTTTAGCTTAGAGCATTGCTATTTATCTAGAGATTTTATCAAGAATTGATCAAGAAAATGTCCCAACCAATTAAATTTGTTATTTGTCGGAAATCAAGGAAGGTAATGATGTGTAATTAAAAAAATATGTTAGCAAATATATTGTCTTGTACAGTTTGTTGTTGTATCTATCATTTCCCTTTAGCCTAATGTTTAGTATTTTTTTGGGGGGAATTTTTGGTATTTAATGTTTGTTATGATTTGTACAATGTGATATTAACATCTTCATATTTTTATATGCATTGTAGTTTTGTATGTATGTCATATTTTGACAACTTTAAACGCTAAAACAAATAACAAATGTTGCCATGCTTTTATTTAGCTAAAAAAATAAAAAAATATTTTAATGGAAGATTTTGTGTTGATCATTTGAAGTGATACAGAGAAAGATTAGAGGATCCCACAAACGGTGTGAACGTTCTCTTTTGAAACCATTCAGGCTTTCAGTTTCCAAAGTAGGTAATTTTGTATTATAGTTTATTACACTCATCGGAAAATTTGTCCCAAACATTAGCTGTACCTAGAATGTACTTTCTTGACCAATAAACAGGATTTAATTTAGTCTTGTCAATCATTCGATTATAGGCATAGATTGGGAGGGGACCATATTATCTTTCTATATACACCATTCCATCGTTAATATAAGCAAAAATTAATATTTTAGATTAATTATTACATAATATATATGGTCTATAATAAAGACTATATACATCATTAATTGAATGAATGCAAAATATAATAATAACTTAAAAGTGTATATAAGTAAGTCTATCCTATTTCTATTATTATTATTATTATTTTAAATAAGTACATGTTGGCTCTATTATTAATATGTTTTTTACGAGCAAAGATTTATTGATGCCAGTACAAGGGGTACTTAAATACACCACGTCGTCATTAACTAAATTAAACGAGACTTGTATAAATGCTAGCTCTACTATATGCAATTATGCATGAATCAACACTATTTTTTTATTTTTTTTTTGACAAAATGAATCAACACAAACCTTTTTTTAAGAAGCCAGAATGATTATACTAAAAAGAAACTGATGATACCGTGCTAAGCACAAGAAGTGCCTACCAAGGAATCAAAACAAAGTCTCAAATTACAAGTAAAACAGAAGGTAAACAAAATAAAAACCAACAAGCAGCATTCCAGCCGACATGGTAATCGAAAGCTAAACAAGGCTTTTAAACAATCATCATCATGAATGCAATTTCACTCACGGAGTAAGGGTGGTTTGGGGGCGAGAGATGTTAGAGTGATAAATTTAAGTCTATTGGCTAAATGGCTTAGGAGATTGATCCAAGGGGAACATACCCTTTGGAAAGATGTCCTTATGTGTAAATATAGGGAGAGGGTGTGTGGTTGTTGGAAGGTAATGGTGAAAAGTCATCAAAGACCGTAGATATCTCTTGGAAACTCCTTCTAAACCGTATCCCAACAAAGATTAGTTTGGCATGGAGAAATGTCTTAACACCGGGTGCTTCTTAGAATTATGCTTTTTGTGGTGGTGGTGAGGAAAGTACTTCTCACATCGTCTTGCATTGTGATGTGGTGTTTAAAGTTTGGCTAAACGTGTTCACGTCTTAATATTAATTTTTTAATACCACAACTTATTTGTGTATTTTGAATGTTGGAACGCGGAGGTTCAAAACAAAAAGCTTAGCAAGGGATTTTTTGTTAATTTGACATGTGTCTATATGAACGATATGGAAGAATCGAAATGATAGAATCATCAAAGATTGTATTAAGGGGATTGATGACATATTGAGTTATATAAAGGTCTTGTCCTGACAGTGGAGTTTAAATCGCTTAAAAGCTTCATCTTGTCAATATTATGAGTGGTGTTGGAACCTAATGGATTGTCTTTCGATAGTTTAGTGCTTGACTTTGTTGTATTTTGTTGTTGGGTGGTGTTTTATTTTGAGGTTGGACTGTCGCATATTTACGGTGCCTATTTTGTAGTTCCTTATCTTGTTTAATCGTTCTTTTTATGTGGTGAAGCTTTCAATAATATGTTGTTTAAAAAAGAAGTAATAAGCACTAATTTGTTTTCATAATATTATGTTTTAATATTGAGTGAGTCAGAGACATTATCATATTTGATTTAGTTATTTGGTAGTTAGTGTTATGTATGTTTTGTTATTTCTATCTTTTTTATTTTTTAAACACCAACACTACAAGGGGCAGGTCCAAGTTTCAACTTGACCACTCTAGTTGACGCTCCACATTAGGTCGATTAAATGTGGGGAGGGTTGAATAACCAATCCTAGAGGAATTTTAATATGGTCACATGACCAAAATAGTGTTTGGGCATATATACACATTAAAAAACATTCTTTTAATAATAAATAGGAAATTGATAAGTTCCCATGAGCTTAACTCATTTGGTTAGGGATAATGCACAATATGTGCACGGATCGGGATTCGAACCCCATACACCCCACTTATTCATCTTTAAGATGAATTTCTCTAGTCACTAGGCTACTTGACCAAAAAAAAAAAGGAAATTGATAAAAAAAATGATTGAATTTTAATAATAAATAGGAAATTGATAAAAAAATAAAAAAAAATGATTGAATATTTTGAAGATAATGTCTTTATGTGTGTGTGCACAAACACTATTTATTTGGTCTTGTGATCATAGAAGAATAGATCCCAAACCTAATCATCGACGCCCCTGCACTTTAGAGTTAGGGCTTCTACTCCACGATACACAATATAACATTTTCATTAATTGATTTGTATTTATGTTGTTTTTGGATTCCTAAACTGTTGTATTTTGGTTTTCCAAAATCTATTTTCTACCGAAGTTGTTACTAGGTTGAGTCACGACCAGGTCGCTCTCTTTAAGACGTTTCGTGGCATTGCCCAAAATTGCGCAAGACAGACTATCAACCATGCCGCCTCTAGGATAAAACAAGCTCAGCTACAACTGTGTGGTTAAAGCTCAGCTACAACTGTGTGGTTAACTACTGCACTGTAGAAAACGGTTCGAGAATTACACCTTCAATATGGAACTAAGACCACTCTTTTAATACTAAAACCAATATGGTACTGTAACCACTCTATTATGGTGTTGAGACCACTCAAATATGGTGTTACCACCATTCTAATTTTTAACATCTCTAAATATCAATATGGTATTTCAACCACTCAAATATGGTGCTACGACCATTGTAACATCTAATTTCTCCATGAATTGAAGAAGAATATATATGTTTAAGATCATTCTTATTATACCGAAAGAGGGACTATGATCTTAAAATATTATTTATTCTAAAAGGACATAAATAATTGATAATTGAAGGGACTATGCTCTTAAGACCATTCTTGATTCCGAAGGGACTATATGGTCTTAAGGACACTCTTAATTCCGAAGGGACATAAAGGAGTAGAAAAAGGAGAAGGACTTGTCAACACAAGTCGAAGGAGGGAGAAGAGAGGAAAAACACAGGAAGCATCAACTGTGAATTTCGATGTATGGAATGCACTGTGTGAGCTCTCTATTTATAGAGAAAGTTCACAACTAATAAGTGAGAAACTTTGGGAGCAAGTAATTCTCATATTAGATCTAGTACAAAAATATCTCAATTTGAGTATCAAAATATATCATATTGAATTCAAAAATATATTATTCAATACATGAATATATTATTGAGTACAGAAATATATTATTGACTATCAGAATATATTTCAGATCATGCATTAAAATATATTAAATTGCCTACAAAAATATTTCAGATTGTATTCCAAAATATTCTAGATTGCGTTCCAAAATATTTTAGCAAAACTTGGGGATTAAGAAAAACACTTTCTAATAATGATTAAATTAATTATTTAATTTATCATTTCCAAATAATAAAATATATATCAATACATATTTTTTCTCTAGTGCTTACTTCGTTCACTTAATTATGTATCCCTATTAGAGGTACACCTCCACTGTATAAACACTACTAATGTGTGTGTTCAATTCGATGTGGAACTTCCACTTTTTTCAATTCACACAACATTAGTTCTACCCAACATGGGAATTTGTGTTTAGTCTTTTAACTCAATTTTCACACATGTTCCAACAATTTACAACCAAAAAAAAAAAGTGCACCCAAATGTAAAAAGTTTGGACTCACTCACACAATATTTTTTTTATAAAGATAAACTGGTTTAATAATGTTGAATGATGAGATTAATTTATTTATCATTTAATCTTCTTCATTGTTGTGTGTGTCTAAATAATTTTATTTGTATTTGTATCTATGCAAGACTTTATCCTTTCCACATATACTGAAAATTTTCTCACAATTTTCGGGTACAATTTTTTTTTTTGATTTTGAGAGATATGTTCACAAAGAGGCCCCTAATAACCAATGAAATTTGTTGTTGGTAGGAAAACATTGTGAGTTTATGAAAGATATTAAAAACCGAAAAAACGGTTTCTGATAAACCGCGGCTGGTAATACAATTTTTTGGCTCCCGAAAAACAAAAGGAAAGGTGGTATAATACCATGTTTATGGTCACGCTTGCATTCGAAACCTTTGATGTGGTCCCTTCTCTCCTTAGACTTGGTCACTAATGATTGTCGGATATACCATGTTTTATGCTAAATAAAAGAAAGGTAACAAAAGGTGGTGGTAATATCATGTTTACACTTTACGGTCACAATTGCATTAGAAACCTTTGATGTGGTCCCTTATCTCTTAGATTTGGTCACTATTTCAAAAGAAATATTTGTCAGGTGCTTTCCATAAAAATAAAAAAATAAAAAGAAAATATAGATGAGTTTGGTGATTGTAGCAAACCCTAATCCGTGCGTATCAGCTTTGTATATATATATAGTCCCGAACCAAGGTCATTAAATTTGATCTCTTTTTCTTGTCAGAAAAAAACCCTCTTATTATAGTCCGAAAGAAAATTCCTCTTTTTCTATAACATGGATGTTAATATGGGTAGAGCAAGACCCCATTTGAGGAGATCATTACCTACTCAAGTTGTTTTCAATTATATAGTATTAAGTAACGTCCAAATAGCTAGAAAGGGAGAAGCTCAACAACAACAAAAAAACAATCCTGATTTGCACACCCTTGTTGCTTTTTCCTTTTATGTTCTCCTTGGTTTCCTCCAATTAAGGAACCCTCAAAGTCCCACTCCATTTCAGATTCATCCTAAGACATCCTTTCTATCCATTGCTAGCTATCTTGCCTATTACTTGACCCTTTGGGTTGGGCTTAAATTTTCTATACCCTTTAGAACTAAAAATACTCTTATGGAAGTCTTTAGTTCCCTCTCATTGATTTCTTTGGTCTTGATGTTGCTACCAGATCACAGCAACTGGGCAGAATCATTAAAATATATTTCATACGCATTATTGTTCCTTATTCATGTTGTCACCTTCATCATCAGAGTTGTACGAACGAAAAGGGTGGCTCCTCCACTTCTACCGTACTGAATTAAGCAGACATTAGTTTGTAACGAGGAACACTTCTATGGTCACAAACACAAAAGTTTTCGATTTAGCAACACTTCTAAATCCAAAAATTTGTGTTTGTGACCATAGTAGTCTAGCTCATTTTGTAAGTCATTTTTTATGTCAACAAAAAACCTATAACAAGTCAAAACTGCCTTAAAAACTCACTAGTACAAGTTTGCAAAATTACCGCAAATCATATCTAAGCAACCCTTTGTATATATAGTTAATCCATTGAGATTTAAGAGTCCTATATAAGCAAAGTATCTTCCATTGACTTGCTCCATTTGCTTATCCACAAATAAGTTAGGTATTTTGACCTATACCTACGGCAAAAGGATATTTACCTACGGTTTTTGGCTGTCACTAATTGTCAAGTTTCTTGTAGTGGTTCAGTTCCCATAGCTCTTGAATACAACAACAAACCAGTGATTGTTTTTTGTTGGACATGATAACTTCCCCAAATTTACTTGATTCGTATTGCCATAAGTTTGCGTCATTTTTCTGTGAACACAAGACGTGTATATGGGTTCGCTATATATATGAAATTAAGTGTCAAGAAGTTGACTTGTGAAAACATGCATGTGCAAAAGCAAAGGAAAGGATGGTGTTATGATTTTACGGGTTGTCTTTTTTATTAGTATTTTTATGTACATTGATAAGTAATTCTCTAAGATGTACTTCAAGAAAATCTGTGTTTAGCTACTACAATAAATAAATGTTAATTTCAAGTTCAAGTTCATCTCTAGCAAACAGACTTAGCTATAGATTGGCTAGCAAACCACAACAACCAGGCCTTATTCCAAGCCTTATAGGTTGGAGATTTATTTTAAGGATTATAGGTTGGAGACTTGGGAACAAGCCGATTAGAAGTGTATGATTTTCTTGTGAGTAAAAGCAAGACATAGTAAATGAAATATGTAATTTTGTCTTTTGCTAAAATTACATTTCATATAAGTCTTGAGTTTGGTTTTCAGCTAGAAATGAAGCCAAAACATGCTTTAATTTCTCCTTTTGGTGTAATAATCCTTTGGCATGTCTTCAACGTGGTTAACACTATTTTGTTGTAATGGGATTGAGTACCTCTAGTACTCCCATTAATGAATTTGCTTATAAAAAAAATATATACTATGTTTTGCTTCCACATAAAAGGAAATCATACACTTCTAATTGGTTTGTTTCCAACTCACCAACCTATTTAATTCCTTCATGGACTCTCCAAATAGGATTATGTCATCTGCAAAAATTATGTATATATTTATATGCTAGAGCACGGGTCCAACCAACGAAGAAAAGCGATGAATAAGTAATATCGTCTAATTGGGTTGTAATTTAATAGTTCCATAAGGAATATGATGTATTACATAATTAGTATTAAGTTGACATCGTTAGAGTATGACATCATTAAAGTACAAATAAGAGACATGGACAATTTATGCAAACACGTTCTTGGATTTACATGGACAATTTACGACGCAAATTTTTACTACATTAGAATATATAACTATCTTTGATTTTTATAAACTCTAAGAGAGGTTACACGTTCATTCAACATCATGTTACTTAAAATAATGGTTTCAAACATATACATTCAATCCTAGTCAGATGTGCTTTACCATATGACCAACTAACTTACATTAAAAAAGGACAACTAATGATAGAAAAGTATTTTGGCCATTTTCGGATTGAAATTCCATATGGATGCATGTTAAAATCATAAAATAAGCTGAACTTTTTAAAACTTGAGTACTATTAATGTATCCAAACTGAGTTGAACTTGGTCAAATTTGAGTATTTTAGATCCTCTAAATTTATATGTAAGTGACCTGCTTAAACTATATATTATGTGATGTCCGATAATTGTTAACTTGTAGAGAAGTAAGCTGATTTAATTATATTCTTTGAGGTGTAGAAATATTTTGCTCAAATTTTACACTATGTCTCAGCATGTTTGATGTCTTATAACTTTGCTTCTATCTTTTAAAATCATAAAATAAGTTGAACTTATTCAAATTTGAGTATTAACGATGTATCCAAACTTTGTTTAACTTATTTAAATTTTGTTTACGCTATGTCAGCGCATAATTTTTTTTTGTCTTTTATATTTTCTTCTAACACTATATCAGATGGGATAATTTGCAAATATAGTATATTATACTGAATCAAAATAAAGGTGGACATATAACTTAAAGCAAAAAAGACATATTCATTAGATTTTCTTGGGATAAGGAAACATCTTACACGTTGTTACTGAAAACATAAAACAAAAATACATCTCTAAACCATCGTTGGTAAGTCTGAGATTAAAAATAGAAACAACTTAAAAACATATAAGAAAAATACATAGAACTAACAATATCTGAATCTCGTGTAATACAATCAAAATTCGATTTTATCTAAAACTTGAAAAACCCCAATTAGAAATTTCTAAAACATGGATTGACTCAAAGAAAATATGATGTATCTAAAATACCTCCAAAAAAAAAAAATACACATTTCATTGACTATGCTGACCCGTGAGAGGGTGAAGATGATTTCTACTGAGGGGTTTAAACTTTAATAATAAGAGATAGACGTGAGCATATGAATAACATTCATTGCGTGACAAAGGGGTGAGAAGGTCAAATGTTATAATTTATTGTGTGGTAAATGAGCATTTAAAAGATTGATCTTAAAGAAGAAGGTCAAACAATTGCATTTAAATGAGAAGAAAATTTTCGGATTTGATATGAATGAAATTCATTGCATGACAAAGGGGTGAGAAGGTCAAATGTTAGAATTTATTGTGTGATAAAGTAACATTTAAAAGATTGATCTTAAAGAAGAAAGTCAAACAATTGCATTTAAATGAGGAGAGAATTTTCGGATTTGATATAAATGGCAAAATTGTATTTAATGAATGACAAAGGAGTGAGAAGGTCAAATGTGAGAATTCGAAATGCTTTAAGGACATTTAAATGAGAATTTCAAACAACTGAATTTGAAATGAATGACATTTATTGCGTAACAAAGGGGCGAGGAGGTCAAATCTACGAATTTATTGCGTTGAAATGGGAGGGAAAAAGTTAGGTTAAAATTAGGGTTATGGATTGTTTAACTAGACAAGCTTTAGAAAGAAAGATGCTAGCTCCTGCACAGTGGCAGAAACAGGGGGTGCCATGGTCCAAAAAGTTTTTAAAAAAACATTTTTAATAGGTATATATACACATTTTTAACTAAATGTTATGTTATATATATATATTAACGTTTGCATTACAAATCATGTCTTTACACTCTAGCAAAGCGGTTAAGCGCCTCCCCTTTCAGCGTTAGGTCATTTGTTCCATTTTTTTAACATTGTAAAATGCTAGAATCAAACCATGGTTATGGGAGCAACATAGAAATAAACAAACCACTTAACTACAACTTTAATTGTAATTATTTTTGTCACAATATATATTTATATCTTAAAAATATGGCCCCTCCATAAAAAATTTATCGGCTCCGCTAATGGATGTGTTCTTAAAAAGAATTTCCTAGCCAATCCTCGGCTTATATTTTTTCTTGAAAGTGCAAAAGGTACTACAATCACATAGAAAAATAGTATAAGAGGTTCTCAACCCACCAAAAACACCCAAAAATCTCCCAAATTATCCACACAAACAAAGAAGAGGATGGCAATACCATTCAAAATAAATTGAAGGGGTGCTCGACTTATATTAAAACAACCCTAGAAATTCACAGCTTATATTAAAACAACCCTAGCAAATTCACAATTAATGCATAGTAAAATATTGTTCCAAGGATCTGGTGTCTTTGGGTTAAGTTCATACAGAGTTATGCTTTTGTTTTAAATGAACCTCCTCTAAATGGACGGTGAAATTAACCCCTCAAATCAGTCGGTTATTAGACCAATATCAAGCTTTACAAAAAATACCGTGCTTTGGCTATTGTAAAACAGAAGGAAAGGTACCAAAATATAGATGTGTTCACACTTGCGTTCGAAACCTTTGATGTGGTCCCCAATCTATCACTAAAAATTGTCAGATGCTGTTTAAAAAAATGATTATCAGATGCTATCCTTCAAAACGAAAAGAAAAACTGAGTTTAGTGACGGGATCAAACCCTATGCCGTGTGTACCGAGTCAAGGTCATTAAATTCGACCTCTTTTTCATGTAAAAAAAAAAACCTCTTTTTCTACTGTGTTGTCAGCTTAAATTCAATAACATAGATGTTGATGTGAGTAGAGCAATACCCCATTTGAGGAGATCATTACCTACTAAAATTGTTTTCAATTACCGGGTTCGATTCCCAAGGGAACAACGCTTGGCCAGTGCGCATGCCTCTACGCACGAGCCGAATTAGTCGCCCACCTTTGGTGGGTCGGAAACCGGTGCGAAAGCCAAAAAAAATTGTTTTCAATTAGTAAGTAACGTCCAAATAAGCACCACCAAAAAAAAAGTAACGTCCAAATAACTAGAAAGGCAGAATATAACAATCCTGATCATATCTCAAGCAAGAAAAAAACAATCTTGATTTGCACACCCTTGTTAGTTTTGCGTTTCATGTGTTCTCCTTGGTTTCCTCCAATTAATGAGCCCTTAAAAGTTAAAACCCCAATCCATTTCAGGTTCATCCTATGACGTCCTTTATATCCATTGCTAGCTATCTTGCCTATTACTCTTATGGAAGTCTTTGGTTTCCTCTCATTCCAGATCACAATAATTAGGGAGAATCATTAAAATATATTGCATACACGTTATTGTTCCTTATTGATGTCCAGGGGCGGATCCAGACTTTAGGTACATGTGGAGCTAAAATTTCAAAAAAACAATAATGCAAACTATATTAAAAATAAAAAAGAATATTGTTTGATATAATACATTACAATGAAAATTGTCTTATATCCATTTGTTGAAAATGAGCTAAAATGACATCGTCGTCTTCTATCCATTTGTTGAAAATGAGGTAAAGTGACATCATAACTAATTGTTAAAAGAACATCTCTTTCTATATATAAGTTACAAGACGGACATTTAGTCACTGATCACCCATTTTGTTACATAGGTTACTCTTCACAACTTTCATATCTGAAAAAACACGTTCAACACTTGCAGTTGCTATCGGCAAAAGCAAAGCCAACTTCTAAAGTTTATAAACCATAGCAAATGTGTTGTACTTATTTGTTTCCACATGTTTTGCACAAAGATCTGAAAACCCTTTCAACTTAGCAAATTTTGGGTCAGATCGAACATCTGTAACATAATTCTTAAGTTGAGTGCGTAACGCCACTTTCGGCACATCTATAAAATTATTTGGATAAAACTCAATCATCCTCAATAATTTGTTCACATCAAAAACTGCAAATGACTTTGCAGAACTCAAGCATGAAACACACCGTAAAAGTTCAGTATTCTGCTGCTGCGTTTTACCTATTATAAAAATAAAAAAAGGAAAAAGCATGTGGAGCTATAGCTCCACGTTGCCCCAACATGGATCCGCCCCTGTTCATGTCGTCGCCTTTGTTATCAAAGCGGCACGTATGAGGAGAAGGGTGGCGCCTCCACTTCTACCGTACAGAATTAAGGTGCCATTAGTTTGTAAGGTGCAACACTTTTATGGTCACAAACACGAAAGTTTTTGATTTATGCACGCTTACAAAAAATTAAAAGTAGATGAGAAAATGATATTATGTCACTAATACTAGTAAAAATCGATTATTTCCTCTTTCACTTTTTATTATTTGTGAGTGTACCTAAATCTAAAACATTTGTGTTTGTAACCATTGATGTCTAGCTATGTTTGTAAGTCATTTTTTATGTCAACAAAAAACCTATAACATGTAAAAATTGGTTTACAAACTCACTAGTATCTTCCATTGCTTTGCCCCATTAGCTTGTGCACAAATAGTAGGTTCCATTCCCATAGCTCTTGAATATATAACAACAAAACAGTGATTGTTTTTTGTTGGACATGGTATCTTCCCCAAATTTACTTGGTTCAGATTGCCATAGATTTGAATCCAATGTGTCAACTTCTTAAGCATCCAATGCCAAATCATCAAAATTGTAAAGTACATTTTATCATTTCTTTTAGTAATTTGGATAAAAAAAAACCATAAGCTTCATCAATTTTTCACATTTTCACAAGCATCAAAATTCACTTTTGAACATAAAAATTTGAATTTGTAAATTTCCCTCCAAGAAAGATGAAAATCTTGCCTTTTTTGCATAAACATACAAAACCCATATTTAAGATGCCATAGAAATTCATCTCTCTTCTCTACCTCTTCCCTTATTCTTTTCTCGCTCTCTCTCCCTCTTCTTTCATATTCTCTCTACTGCCCCTCAAAACCCTCAACACTCAAGTCAACCAAATCTCAGAACTCAACTAAATTCGTTGTAATCAATCAATGCTACTGTCGAAACCGAAATCACCGACCTCCTGTAGATTCACCAATCATCATTTTTAGTTTGAATTTGAGTTGTGAAAGGTTTTGGACTTTTGTTTGCGTGTTCTGATTTGTGCCCTTTTTAGTTGCAGGTGTAAGGAGAAACAAAGAAGAAAGGTATAATAAACTAACATCCATATTCGATCTTAGAAATCTTTGTTGTGTTTGGTTTAACTTTTTTTATTTTTGTTCAACTTCTATGTTTTAAAAAGGAAAAAAATTCTTGGTGGTTCTTCAATTTGTAAATAGAGGTGGAGTTTTGAGGATCTACGATGTTTTTTAATTGGAAGAAATAAATCTGGATGGTTTTCTGAACTTTTTATTCAATTTGTTTTTGGTAATTGATTGATTGAACTTTGTGTTTTTTGGTTTCTTAGGAGCGAAAGGATGAGAAAGATGGTTCTATTCTGACAATCAAAATCTAAAGTCAAGGATGAAATGAGGTAGATTGTTCTCTATTTTATTTTATTAGTCTAATGAAATTAGATTTATTGATGATGATATGAATTAGATTGTTGTTGTGTTATATTTTCCCCTATTTTCTGCAAACTTTATTTTCACTTCAGATTATCTTTTTGCCTTTCTTTTCAAAAAATCAACTTTTTCTAAAAAATCTTTTGAAAATACAATGCTAGAGGTTTTTCAAAATCAAGTTTTGGTGAGGTGAAAATCATTTTGCTTTTAACATTTTCACAATAGAACCAAATGGTCTCATCAGTTATTCTTTGCATAATGTAGTGATGTGTTGTTGTTAGTTCATTGTTGATTGTTGAAGATCATTTTTTATATCTTTTTAATTAGAAATTAGATGATCTAGCCACTACAAGAAATATGGGAATTTCCTACAAAATTTTTGAGGAACTTACCGAGGAAATTTCGTCGAAAAGCATATGGCAGTCGCAGCTAAAATGGGTCCCACATGCAAAGAAAAGACTAGAAAAAGAGCATGTGGCGTGATGTGGTTGGTTGGAGTTATCGAGGAAATATTTTGTTGGAAACACCGGGACCCACATGCAGAGAGACGTTAATTGGAAAGGGTGTGGCGAGTTTTTATTGGTTGGCATTACCGAGGAATATTTTCGTCGGAAACTTTGGGACCCACATGCACAAAAATGTTGGATAGAGAGGGCGTGGCAAATTTTGATTGGTTGGGCGTCACCGATGAAATTTTCCTCGAAAAACATGGGCCCACTAGTCGTTGCATTTATTTACCGTTGCACATTATATAGCCGTTGAAGAAAGATGTGTGTGTGTGTGTGTGTATGGGTCATTTTTCATTCTAACACTCACAATTTCATTCTAAATCTCACTCTCTATAATCAAATTCAATCATTCTCACTCAATTTTTTTTCTCAAATTCTATTTTTCATCAGATTTTTATAGGTAAATTCTTTCATCAGATTTTTTATAAGGTTAATTATTTTGGTTATTGTTGTTTTATTTTTTGTAGTTGATCTTAGGTTCCATTTCCTTGTTGGTTGTTGTTGCTGCTACTCAAGGTTGCATTTATATTATTTGAGGTTAGTTTTTATATTTTGTTAAATTGTTAGAAAAAAAAAAGAAGTAACGGTTATTAGTGTAAAAGAAGTGTAGTTTGTAAAAACTTGTTGGTAAAAATGTTACTATAATCGTTAATAAAATTGGTATTAATTTAAAATGATGTTAGTTTATAATAAAAAAAGTGTGAGCATGTAAAAAACCTTGTAGTTTAGTAAAAATGTTATGTTTTTTTAAAAAAATAAATTGATATTGATTTGATTAACCAAAAGTGCATCACGATGACTCTCTTGTGAAAACTATTAGACCTTTTTTTAAAGGCTGAATACCACTTTTGGTCCTTTTAATTTGACATAATTTCGAAGTTAGTCTTTTAAGTTTCGAAAATTTTAATTAGGTTATTTTAGTTTGACAGAATTCTCAAGTTAGTCCTTTAAGTTTCAAAAGTTTCAAATATGTCCTTTTAGTTGATAAACTATTTCACCGTTTTCCCTGCTGTCAGTATCCGTTTAACTGATGCTGATGTAGTCGTTAAGTTGTTGACTTGGATCAAAATGATGTCTTTTAAAAGCTTCAAGGTGTCAAAACGCTATGTTTAATGGTCACAAATGATCATTTATAATGCTAGAAAGACAGCTATTTACAACAACAAATTCCTTTCTAGCACTATTAAACGATATTTATAGTGCTAGAATGAAATTTGTGACCATTAAACGTAATGTTTTGACACCCTGGAGCTTTGAAAAGGCAGCGTTTTGATCTAAGTCAACAACTTAACGACTACATCAGCTCAACAGAGGTAACGAAGAAGATAGATTCTCTCCCGAAGCTCCAAATAGCCTTCCTCTTTAACTGCTTCAGTTCTGAACGAGAAATTCTGAATGAGGAAGACTGGTATTTATAGTGAGAGTTTCTACCTGGATTTGGGCTAAAAGTGTGGGCTTTACCCAAAATAAAAGCAGGAAAAGATGTTTGTGCCCCGCATTTTCAAATGTGCTAGGCATATTGGTCATGTGATAGGCACATTGTTCATGCGTTAGGCCCATTGGTCATGTGCTAGGCGCATGAGGTCTTTCCTGGGCCCAAATTCTCCAATTTTCCATTGTTTTAGGTCTTCGTCTTCAAATAACTTATCTCAGGACTAGGGAACAAAATTTCTTCCTATGTAAAGTCTCCCAAAGCCTCTTGAATCTTTATTCTTGTCTTCCCAAGGTCTTGACAATTCTTCAGTTTTCTTACTTTTCTTGTTGTTTAAGCTTGCTTGTGAACTCCAAATATGATGAATTTACATTAAAAATTACGTAATGACAATATGTCATCACAACCCCAAACTTGAACCATTCCTTGTCCTCAAGGAATTTATTTGCAAAATTGACAATCGACAGTAAAATAACAATTACCTAATCAAGCGATAGTACCCAAAAGTTCATCTCCCGACTAGCTAAAAATGAGCCAATTTGACTTGCTTGCTTCCACCATTCACAAATGCACGCAACAATATGTAAGGGTTCACACACAGTCGACCTGCAAGTCTACATATTACCATACGCTTGAAAAGTTTCTAAACGTCAATCAAAATCAATGTCATTACACACTTTGAGGTCTTTCAGGGTTATAACGGGGCTTAGGTAAAGGTGGGATAATATTTGGATAAGTAGGCTACACAAAATTTTGAGTTAGGCACTCCTACGGAAATTAAAACACAAATTCAATCCCTCATTTACCCTTTGAAACAAACAATTGTAAAGGTACTAGAGAATATTTGTAACTTGTAGGGACGATCGAGTTTGAAATTACTCAGATTTTTCATTGTTTGTCCCTTGCTTTTCATTCTATTTTTCTCTTATATATATATAGACACACGCCATTTTTGTGTGTATTGTTCATAAACTATTCTTTGTTTTCTAGTACCCCCACCCCAACTTAGTTGGTTGCAAATTCCAATAGCAACCCTAAATTTATTGTTTAGCAACACCCTACTTAGTCTAACTCGAAAATAAATTTTGAGTCAATTCCTAAAAGTCTCTAGGCTTAATATGTAATTTGTCACCGAACAAAAAGGTCTAAACCTACCGACTCAATTTGGCTTTCAAAAAGGATAAATTCAAATAAATCAAGGTAGGCTTCAAAGGCTCACAGGACCAAGCATTTTCGCCTCTGTGTGTAAATGACAAAGACCAATCAACAGTAAAGAAATAATGCAAGTTCTAGAAATGTAGTTGCACGAAACACTCTATTTAAGTAAATTGAAAAATAAAATTTGGCCATGAGCCTTACAATGTTAGATTTCTGGGAGTTGTGACTACCTATCACATGTGTCGTACACTTCGCCTTTTAATTTCAAGTCACTACCTCCTTATAAACTTTTGGAATACCACTTGACTACACAATTGTTACTAAACTAGAAACAGTCAACAAACAAGCAAATTCATCAATAATAAACAAGTTCAGATTCAATTACATAACAGAGGGTACAACTGAGTTAACCAAAATAAAAACTAAAGAGAAATTGTTCAAATAATAAAATACAAAATAAAGGTGCTGAAAAAAAGAAGCAGAAACATAAATATGAGTTGAACCATCAGTAGTTCACTCAACCCCTCTGATCACGGTCAATCCAAGTAGTGGGGTTGTCAGTATCCATCTGAAGGTAAACATGGTGGGATGCCTCCCACCTAGTGCTTCTTTATCGTCACTAGCTTGACTGTCAAGGACCCTTAAAGGTCCGTCAACACCAGTCCTACCCTCTCTTTTGATAGGTTGCCACCAAGATACTGCTTAACTCTCTGCCCATTTACTTTAAAACTTATGTCACCTTCTGGTGTCATTAGTTTAACTGCTCCATGAGGTGACACATTTTTGACCAAGAATTGTCCTGACCACTTTGATGGTTGCTTTCTAGGAAACAACTTTAACCTGGAATTATATAACAAAACTAGTTGCCCAATGTTAATTTCCCTAGACACTAAGTTCTTGTCATGATACCTTTTAGTCCTGGACTTATAGATGAGCGCATTTCCATACACTCTTAGCCTCATCTCATCAAGCTCATTCAGTTTCAAGAACCTTTTCTTACCAGCAGCTACTTGATCAAAATTCAAGGCCTTAATGGCCAAATATGCTTTATGTTCTAGCTTAACTAGAATATGACATGCCTTCCCATAGACTAACTTGTAGGGTGAAAGCCATCTATGAGTCTTGAAGGTTGTCTTATAGGCCCACAATGCGTCATCTAATTTCTTAGACCAATCCTTCCTATTTGACACAAATGTCTTCTCTCGAATCTGTTTCAACTGACGGTTTGAAACCTCTACTTGACCACTAGTTTGAGGATGATAGGGAGTCACAACTTTATGCTTGATATTATACTTTTTAAGCACAATTTCAAGAAAATTATTGCATAAGTGCTTCCCCTCATCACTGATCAAGACTCTAGGGGTTCCAAACCCAGTGAAAATGTTCTTCTTTAAGAAGTTGACAACAGTTTTGGCATCATTAGCAACACAATGTATCATTTCAACCCATTTGGTGACATAGTCAACACACACAAGTATATGAAGATAAGAGTAAGAGGATGAGAATGGTCCCATAAAGTCAATGCCCCAACAATGAAAAGGTTCAATTTCAATTATACCTGTCAGCGGCATCTCATTCGTCTTAGAGATATTACTTGTCCTTTGACATTTATCACACCGCTTCACAAAATCCTAGCAATCCTTGAAAAGGGTTGGCCACCAATAGCAACTTTACAAGATTTTGCTGCGGTTCTTTCTCCACTATGGTGGCCTCCATAAGTTGATCTATGGCAGTGTCACATAATGCTATTAGCTTCCTCACCTGCAATACAATGTCTAATCAAAATGTCAGTGCGTACCTTAAACAAATAAGGATCATCCCACAGATAGTGGTTTGCATCCTTGAAGAACTTTCTCTTCTGTTGCCAGTCCAAGTCATCCAGAACAATGTTACCGGCCTTAAAGTTCGCCATGTCGGCAAACCACGACCTTTCTCCAACCAAGAACAACTTTTCATCCGGAAACTTGGCCATGATAGCCTTTTTCTTTATCAGTCACCTCACTGTTCTCCAGTCTTGAGAGGTGGTCAGCTACCACGTTCTCAACTCCCTTTTTGTCACGAATCTCAAGATCAAACTCTTGTAACAAAAGGATCCACATCAACAACCGAGGTTTTGAATCCCCTTTTGTCAGTAAGTACTTTAAAGCTACATGATCTGAAAAAACAATTACTTTGGAGCCAATTAGATAAGAACGAAATTTTTCCAATGCAAAAATTACCACAAGCAATTCCTTTTAAGTCGTGGAAAAGTTAACTTGATTTTCATTCAAAACCTTGCTTGCATAGTAAATTGCATGGAAAAATTTCTCCTTTCGTTGGCCTAGGACTGCTCCCACCGCATAATCACTAGCATCGCACGTGAGTTCAAATGGGAGATCCTAATTTGGAGCAATGATTACCGGTGTAGTCACCAACTTGGTTTTAATAAAAGAAAAGACATTTAAACATTCAGAATCAAAATTGAAATCATTTTCTTTGACTAAGAGGTTAAAAAGGGGCTTAGCTATTTTTGAAAAATCTTTAATGAAACGTCGGTAGAAACTGTTGGATTAAGCTCTAATAGTTAATCTATATTGATTGCATTGGGCTTTGTATCATGATATTGATATAAGAATATATTGTGAATATATAATAACTAGGCATTTTTTTTATTGATTTTGTTTTGTTTCAAAATAATAAAGTCCCTAGAATAGTTAGTCTGTTTTATGGAACATTAAGTATAACTTAATTGTGAGATCCCATTAAACATAAGGACACTATTCTTAAAGTATCCGTAGTCAAGGTTTATTGTAAAGTGGGATATCATTAAAGTATAGAGACTATTATGTGGATAGACTGATGATTACATCTCACAGATCATGGATAAAGAGTTATTAAGTCTTCACATATATATAAATATTAGGAGTAATATTTATATTGGATTGATCCACCATGAGAATACTACATAGTAAAAGTTATGAAAAGTGTCATAAGATATTCTCATAGTGATAGTGGTGTATTCCACCCTTCGACCTGAAACCACTATGTACCCTAGATGTTGGAGTCGAGTGCTTTGTCACCATTCAAACGTTGTTCGTAACAGGATGACTATAAAGTTGGTTGATGAGTACTCCATGAATCATGCTGAGGGACATGGGTGACCTAGATGGAATTTTCCCCTCCTACATAACATGAGAAATGTCTACGGGCCCAATATTGAACTAGACAAGGATGACATGGTTTATGCCTTGTGTTCAATATAGACATGATGGCAAAAGGGTAATTATACACATGATCATTATCACGGAAAGGTCTCGTCATATCACATGACATTCTCGTCACTTGGGTAGCAGCGATGTGTTGCTAGATACCGCTCACTGTTTATAGTATTAAATATGTGATTTAATATTATTGGCAACGTTACAGGAACCCATAGGGTCACACACAAATGACAGATAGATGAGAGAAATAAATAAGTAAGACTTATTTATAAAATAATAAGTAAGACCTATTAGTAATTAAATAATTAAATATGACTTTATTATTTAATTTATGAAAAATAGAGAAACGTGGTCCACTGCAAGGTACAGTGTATTTAAGTGAAATACGGTGCACTGTAAGGTACGGTGTATTTAAGTGATTGACTTGATGACCACACATGTGGTTCTATAAATAGAACACTTGTGTTGAAATATTCTTGTTGTTGAACGCTTAACCTAATTCACAAAGTCATAAACCTAGCCGCCGTTCTCTAAACCTAATCTCTCTGAATCTCCGTTGAAATTGGCTAGCATCAGTCCGATAGTTCTGTTCGTGTGGACTGAATAGAGACATCGCTGCTTTGCTTTGCTCGTGATCAGAAACATCTCTGCTACAAAGGTTCTGCGCTTCAAAAGGTAAACACATAATCCTTAAAGTGTTTAAGAGTGTGTTCTTCTTGATTTGTGATTAATGATTTAATCAAGATCTGTTTTCAACGGGATTTGTTCCGCAAAGAGGATTAAAATTTTGAAAAAAGCCTCTTTTAAAATCCCTTTAGAAACCAGCATGCCCCAAGAAACTCCTTACTCCTTTATCATTAACAGGAGCAGGAAGCTTCTCTATAACCTCTATTTTGGATTGGTCCACCAGGATGCCCTTCCCACTTATCTTGTACCCCAAAACTATACCTTTGGTTACCATAAAATGGCAGTTTTCCCAATTTAAAATGAGGTTAGTTTCGGTGCACCTTTTTAGGACATCTAGGTGAAACAAACATTTATCAAAAGACTTACCAAACACAGAGAATTCATCCATAAATAATTCAATGTTCTTCTCTATCATATAAGAGAAGATGGAGATCATACACCTTTGAAAGGTTGTCGATGCATTACACAACCCAAAGGGCATTCTCCTATAAGTAAAGACACCAAATGGACAAGTGAAGGCAGTCTTCTCTTGATCCTTAGGAGACACCGCAATCTGATTAAACCCCGAATACCCAACCAGAAAACAATAAAAGGCTTGGCTAGCTAACCTCTCTAACATTTGATCCATGAAGGGTAAATGGAAATGATCTTTCCTTGTTGCTTGGTTCAATCTCCGGTAATCTATACACATTCTCCAACCAGTGACGGTATGGGTGGGTATTAACTCATTTTTCTCATTAGCCACCACCGTCATTCCTCCTTTCTTTGGTACCACATGAACAGGACTCACCCAAGTGTTATCAGAAATAGGGCAAATCATACCCGCATCAAGCAATTTCAATACCTCTTTCTTGACCACTTCCTTCATTGTGGTTGAACAACAGGTTTGTATTTAGCTTCCATGTGTATTTTGTGCATGCAATAAGCTGGACTAATACCTTTCTAATCAGAAATGGTCCATTCCAATGCTCCTTGATGTTCTATTAACACTCTCATTAGTTTTTCTTCTTCTAAAGGTGTTGCTGATGATTGCCGGTTTGGAAGCGTCCTTGCTAAGTAAGACATACTTCAAATGAGAGGGAAGTTCCTTCAATTCTGGATTTTTCTAGTCCTTCTCTCCCTCCTTAATCACAAGAGGTGACCCTTTAATATTTTCACCAAGTAAGTCTTCAATCTTTACAAGTTCAATCTCTTGTTTGCTTGCTTCAAGTTGCTTGACACACTCCTTAACCTCTACATCTTCATCTTTGTCACACCTCTTAATAGAATTAACAATTGTTCTCTCCATAGGTTGTGTTTGTTAAGGCTCTCGGGAATTGTCTTCAACTATTTCATCAACAACATCTACCCGGTAGCATTGAGGATTTTCAGTTTGATGTTTCATTGCTTCAAAGATTTTGAACACAACCTGCTCAGTTTGGAACCTCAACATCAGCTCTCCCATCTCCACATCACTCAAAGCACGACCTGTGGCAAGGAATGGTCGACCTAAAAACAAAGGTATTACTTCATCTTCAGCCATATCTAAGATTACAAAATCAGTAGGAAACACCAAGTCATTAACTTGTACCAAAACATCTTCTAGCACTCCAAAAGGATAGGAGATAGATCGATCAACTAAAGTGAGGGTCATTATGTAACTCCCTATTTCTATTAAAGCGATAAAACACACGAATATAACATATATTCAAGAGATAGACGTTACGTCTTCAACAAATAACATCAACATGCATATATAAAATTTCTCAACAGTCGTAGCGGATATAAATCATACATCTCCAAATTATACATGTCATGAGATCAATATACATCATCATATAAAATCTCCAACTTTCGACCTTTGGGTAAAATCTCCACAACATAAATCCAGCAAAATCAATCTAGAATAATCATAAAGACAGACATCCTAGATTAAAGCCTACTCTAAGATTCCAAAGACCGACAACGGAGATAGTTCCCGCTATCCAAGCACTCACCAAGCAATCAACAACTACTCCTGCACGCCGTCCACCCATTCATACAAATAGGTAGGCGGTCCACCACAGACCACTGGGGGTTAGCTTCACATCAATCATAATCAACATAAACAAACATGAGTATTCAAGAATTTCATGCATAACACATATACATAACCATCCCTCCTAGAATACTAACATCACATGAATATTATCCTCAATTTCATACACCTCAAGCTATCACATTACTAACATAAAATAACAAGCATATTCAATCTCTAATCAAGTCATTGACACAGGCTTATCATTTATCAACATCAATCAATGAAAGGATTACTCACCTTATTCTTCATTTAGCATACTTAACTCAACAAGTACAATTCACCAATTCAAAGTTATAAGCAAGCAATCATCATTATAAAAGGAATTACCTCATCATTATTATCAAAATAATTGTCATCAATTGATTCACCAAGTGTATAAGCACAAATAAGCAAGACATGCAATTAGAGCATAGATCATTTATTTACAACCATCAACAAGGTACATCAATGTACATATACACCAATTACAACATTCAACGAATTTCACCAATGCACAATCCACAAAGTCACATATACAATTATGACACGTTTCACCAATCATTCAAATGCATGCAATGTTCTAGACTCTTCTCGATGCATGCAATACCGTCACCAACAACAAAGGTCGTCACCTCAAGATGCCAACAGAACATCTTATGTAAGAGTACACCTCCTCTTACAATTCACCTATGTAAAAGTACACCTCCTTTTAC
>Ga0228711_1003224_pt1 | contig 25323 bp, 10 predicted proteins | sample MedpolnodulmetaG_2_FD_177996 | JGI IMG/M metagenome (GOLD analysis project Ga0228711, IMG submission 177996) | Root nodule microbial communities from Medicago polymorpha collected in Santa Monica, California, United States - brown nodules | ecosystem: Host-associated > Plants > Roots > Nodule... | reverse complement strand
TTTTTTTAGGGAGTATTCATATACCTTATTAAGCCAAAATTTTAAATTAACAATTTTGCAAACAACCAATTTTACCATGTTAATGGTTAGAATCTAAAAATCACATTTTTAATCGACTTTCTAAATCTCCATTTTTTTTTACAAAACACTAAAGGTATTTTAATTCCAATTACGTGTCAAATCTATAATGTGATATACTTTATTATTATTCTTATATATTATAGTTGATATGACCCGTGCGATGGTCTAGTAAAATAAAAATAGTATTGGGACCCTTGGCTATAGCTGTTGGCGGTTCTCCAACTATTTTTTCTACTTTTTCATTTTGTTAATTTTTTTTTAAATATTGTAATATTTGTCAAATTAGTATTTATATTGTCGTGAGGGGGTCATTGGTGACGAGTATTAAGATCCGACCTTGGATTCTTTTTTCTGAGGGGAAGTATTTAAAATCACATAAAGAAAAGACCTATACCAAGAATTTAAAAGGGAAAAAAACATCAATTTCTTTCGTACATGCCCTCGTGATGAGCCATACAATGGCACTACTCACTAGCTTTACTTAATATAAGTATAATAGATGAAAAAATTCAATTATTCTGGGATAAAATGTAAGAGCTAGATGCTGCAAAATAAAACGTATGATCAAGCTATATATAACCTGTGAAAAAGAAAATACTGAATTTCTATGTCAAAAAGCAGAAAACAGCACATGTATATATCCTCGATCGAACTTAAACAATTTCTTCATCCTAATTAAGATTTACAAAAGTGGGTGATCTAACCACTCATGACAAAAAGGCTCTATATATTAGAGAAAAAAAAAAAAAAGGAGAGAAGAAAAATTGAAGGGTGTGTGAAAATCAATTGATCTCAACCATTTCAGGGGCTTCTAAAATGCTCTCTAAAGAAGGTTTCCATCCCTCAACTTTTTGTCTACCTTTCTCTATCTCTTCAAGCACTTGTTCCACTTTCATTCCTCCTTTCTTGTTGAGTTCAAATATTAGCCATTTAAGCTCCTCTTTTGTTAGTATAACTTTCATGCTAACACCATTTTTCCCTTTAGTATCATTAATTGATGATTTTGTTTCTTCTTGTTGTTGCTCCATCTTCACTGGCCTCATAGTGTATGTCTCCATGCAATTTCCCATGATTATTGTGAGTGACCCTTAATCCTAATGTGGAAGGATGTGAATAGAGAGAGGGGAGTATTTATATTCATAAAGTTCAATACTATAGGCTACTAGTATATTTAACTAATAACTAATGAGAAAAATGCATGTGGGTTCATAGATTCTGAACGAAGGACTCACGGAAATACCTGTATCGTGGGCCTAGAAAAGATATTAAATTTTATAATTTTTTAGCTTAATGAATGACGCATATTGATTTATTTGTGTATATATTAAACATAAACAATGGATGAATGGTTATGGTATTAATTATTATTGGCACCGTCTCTCTTACTGTACCATTCGTCCTTGTTTCGTTTCATTTTATTTTATTTTATTAAAAGCGTAGGACTGATTGAAAAACCCATTTAATAAATAATTGCAATAATTGGAGTTGCAAGCAATTGAGTTGCCGGTGATAAAGACATTTAACTCATCCTTTGTCTCATCTTGAACTTGTCGGAGGGTTTGAATTTCAACATTACACAGGTCACATAGAGAGTATAGGTATCATTAAGTTTAGTTGATGAAAAAAATTACATTCGTTTGTAGTACTACACAACTAAAACTAGAAGAGCTTTTAAATTCATATTATGTTTATAAAATCGAAAATAAAAAGTAAGTTTAATCATTTTAATATACAACTAAATCATCATTAGTATTATGAAGAGTTTAACAAAGTAATCGTAACGTTTTTATTTGATAGTAACAATTAAATGTTTGTTTTACTTTTATCATCATAAGAAATACTTCAATTTTTTTTTGAAGGGAAATACTTTGATATTGTAACCAAATAATAATAATAATAATAATAATAGTAGTAGTAGTTTGATATAATGATATTATAAATTGATATTTTTTTTAAGGGATTATAAATTGACATTGATCTTGGGAATACTGTGCTATTTTATTACCAATTTATTACCAATTGTTTTGCAGGCTGCTATGAATGAGAGGTGGATTTGCCAAATTCATACCTCTTCAAAATACAACGTTACTAACGTCTATAACTTTTTGACATCAAGATATCAACCTTCAAACAATGATTGTAATACTCTTATTTGATACAAGGAGGTTCCTCTAGAAGTCAACATCTTTGTTGTGAATTCAGACTCAAATTTCACACCAATAAAACTATGATGTGTGGAGCAAAGAAAAGTAGTAACCAATATCAAAGTAATCACAAGCAACAACAATAACAAAACATAGATCTAATCTAGGAATGAAAGTGAAAAGCACAATACCACAAGCAAAAGATAAATAGAGAAAAGAAACAAACACACCAAAAAATGTTTAACTAGTTATGTCCAACTTGACCTACTCTGGGGGAGAGATTGATCTCTCCAATCCACTATCAATGAGTTCTTACGAAGAGATACAAAATGGTTACAAGAAATTAGCTTCAACAAGCTTACAAAGAACAAACCTTTATTTCTACCCTTTTTTCCAAATCTCACAAACGAGCAAGACACTCAATGATTTTCACCCACCCAAGGTGTTTACAATGTTTCCCAATCCAAGAGAACCTCTCAAAAGAACTCTAATCAAAGACCCTCAACCCTAAAGTTACCTCCCTTGGTTTTCCAAGTTTATCTTTCTTTAAGCTTTACCTCAAAAATGAACCGTGAAGCTTATATAGTGACTTGGTACTGTCAAAATTGTGTCACGATTCGTTGCGTACGACCAAAGGTACACAAATCTTATCCACAAATCGTGTCACAATTTGTCTCGAGTAGCAACATCACATTCTGCCTCGAAAACCGAGCCACAATTACAAAACCGTGTCACAGTTCTTCACAAACTCAAAGACTCAATTTTGAGTCATAATACAACAATCTTTGCATGGCGTCTTTTGTAAAACCACTTTCCAACAACCGATAACTTAATACGTTTTTTTTGCTTAGGAGGTTGCGACTCATAAGACGATATTGATCATCTGTTTTTGACCTATGACTATTCTGGACAAATTTGGTATGAAATTTATAATTGGCTCGGAGTGGTTTCAGCTAAACCAGCTCGAGTAAAGGATCAATTGCTTCTTTTCCGATCGTTAGGTGGCTTCTCAAAAAACATTTGTTACTATTTTTTATGAAATTTGGCTTTCTTGCGTTTGGATTATTTGGCGTGACAGGTATGCTAGAGTTTTTCAACAAAAGAGGATTTCAATTATTCAACCTATTGATAAAATTAAGTTCCAATCCTTCTAGTGGTTGAAGGCAAGTCATCCTAATTTTGCTTTTAATTATCACATGTGGTGGCTTAATCTCCTTTTATGTTTGAGAGTTATCAATTAATTTATTTTAGCTTCTATATTTTAAGCGTGCTTGCATTATGGCTATATCGCTTTTTTTTCCATTGTTAACATGATGTAACAAATATTTCTTCTACTTTATTCTTCTCTAGCACTCCTTGTACTTAAAAGACTAAGTTTTGGTTAACATATTTCATTTTAGTTTCTTAAAAAAAAATAAAAATTGACATTGATCTTTAGTCTTGAAAAAGTAAAGAGTTTATTTTAAATCAAAATCTAGAGAGTACGTAACATATAATAGGGTTTTGCTAGAAGCCACTCATGAAGGTGTCTTTTAGCAACTCACACTTCAAGGTGTGATTTTCACTTTTTAGTTATAACTTTGTTAAAAGACACCTTCATAAAAATTAGTTGGTGTCTTTTATCAAATGCTCATAGAATAATTTGTTAAAAGACACCTTCATAAAATGTGTCTTTTAGCAAAACCCCATATAATTATAATTATATGAAGATTCACATAACACAATCTCCTTATTATATTTGCATGAAATATATTAATAGCATGGTCACGCGTATAACAATGTGTACAATTTCATTAGCTACCCTCGTCATTATAATAAACCATGATGAATATTAATGTCGACTTCTTTAAACTTCAAATTCTAACAGGTGTCTAATTCACAGGAATTGTTCATCTAATTAACCACAGTTTGATAATCTAATTCAAAAATAACATATTGTGATTCTAGGCTTCAAATCCACCAGATAAACACACACAGGGTTAATTTGTTGGCAACTTGGCATAGTTTTTTATAAGCTATAACTCATGGGGAATAACATCTAACATGATTGCACATAATTCACAGTATATATGTAACGATGTATCTGTATCTAATAAATGCGTATTCATATCGTGTTCATGCACATAGGCTGCTTACATCTAAAAGCAGTCATTGTGACATCAGACGAAGCTGAATAAAGTGAAATCAAATAATCCAAAACACAACGTGGCAGATGGCAAAAACGTCAAGGAGTATATTATTTTGTAATTGCATGATGAAATTTTGAAAAACGTCAAGTAAAATTATTATATTAATAAAAAACAAAATAAAAAACATTTTTAAACCTCTAATTTCCCTGTCGTAGCTGGAAAAAATAATGAATTGGTGATGGGTGACAAGTTTGTAGTTTAGGTAAGATATGACTAGTTTAATATTTAACAGGCTTGATGAACTGTTGATTCACATGCTCAAAATCTATCCCTGACGCGAATTCAATCCACCAAACCTACTACTCTTGTCCTTGTCCCTGCCTTAAAATGTTCGTTGACATTGTTAACCTTTGTGTTGGGTTTGGGAACAGTCCTAGAATTCAGAGTCAATAGACAGATCGTAACCATAGATTTGTTACCCCACCTTAAAATAATAGAATGATTTTCGGACATCAAAACATACTCATTTGAAGCAAGCGCAAAGCATACTTGCAACTTAGAATTGAATTAATACAGCAAGAGTTCAAGGACAACGAGGAGGAAAACAAGAGTTTAGAAGTGCGTCATTTTAAACAAAACTGGTTTATCTCTTCGCTTGCACACTAGAGTAAAGTTAGTTCTCTTTGAAGTTCAACTCCGAGTTCAAGAATATTTTTCAAATCGAATTCCACCCAAGTAAGCAAACATTTCAAATTCAACTTATTAGCTCCAATCACGTAATCCAAAAGAGATAATAGTTTAACTGATTGAACCAATTTAACCATATCTAGAGGTCTCATTCATGTAACTTCAGTCTAATTTTAAATCATTAACTCTAATTGTGGGAAATGGATTTGAGTAACTTTGAGCCTGGTTGAGAGATAAATAAAAATTTAACCAATAATTATTTTCATCTGTAACTAAAATCAATACTCCCAAACTCAAATTTTAGTTTGATATTCACTTCATTTTGAATACATCAAATAATTCAACAAATTAATTATCTAAGCAAGATTCGAACTAATTTTGAGTTAAATAGATCATAATAATCTTGGTTATGTATTTTTTTTCGTGATATGCACGTTTTCTTTTCAGAACCCTAAAAAAAATTTCTAATATTCCAAATACTTAATTTTTATCCATTTAGATTACAAATTTCAAAATTTACCCCAACTTTTAAATATAAACACCAAAAGAAAAACTAATAAAAATATAAACAAATCCCTTGTATTTTAAATAAATCAAACGAAGTATAAGCACATACCTAATTTATAATCAACGTTATCTATAATTTGAAAACGGCATATGTTTATGTGTCAATCAATTGTCTCATTAAAAAGTGCCAGTTAAATTTTTGAATTGTCTTTGACATTTTATAAATTTGATCTATATCAATTTTTTGAAGACAGCATTAAGAATACGCAATATTGAGAAGTCATCAAGGGTGTCTGTCGAAACCATGTTAACTTAAAGGAGCCAAAGTAGAGTCTGCCAAGTAAAAAAGTTCATACAAGTAGGGCACTGTGATATAAATATCATAACTTGTGAACACTAGATATGACAAATAAACTAACAGTTTGCATGTTAGGACCAACGCGCCTTTAAACCACCAAGACAGCAGAAACTCACCCTACACGGCGTCGCTTATTCTTAATGTCATCAAAAAACTGATGGATATCAGCAGCAGAAATTGGCTTGGACGAGTCGGCCGATTCCTGCGTGAAACATAACATTAATCAAACAACACATTAGAGTCATTAAACAAGGCCATGAAGAATGTATCCATCTATTTTTTTTTTTATAACTGACTTCACTTAAGATCTAGCAGTGACAAAACTCAAAAGTAGGGAAGAAATACATACATACAATACAATAAATTAATGCAATAAAGAGAACATACCAGGAAAGTGCGAAGCCCGTCCTTCATATCTTCAATGCCCTTCAAGATCTCGACTTTCTCTACATGTCCAAGTTTATTAAAAAGACTTAACTCAGCACCCTCCTGTTGCTGTAACTTTTCTTCTCTTTTTTGCTTCGCCATTTTCTCATACTCCACAATTGAGTCCTCCTTGTCAAGTAGAAAAGCAATCCGCTTCTGATGATAATATTCCAAACAATTCTTGCATTTGCATAGAGCATCTCTCCAATTTTTGGAAAGGAACATTGCTTTACCATGTATAACTGGGGAAGTAGCAACAATGTTCACACCAAGGAGACAATTAACATGCAAACTGGTGCCTTCAGTGCATATACTGCTATTACAACTTCCACCAGGAGGAAGGCCCGCCCCATTAGATATAGATTCAGAACCAACAGAAGCTTGTGCAACATCAATTTTAGGAGAATTATATGAAGTATCACCCAGTGGCTTTTCAGACCCACAAGTTGAAGGCGTGCCATCCAAAATACCTTTGTCCTTGCTAACTTGAGCAGTAGCATTTGGCTGCTTGCCAGCCACCAATATTACATCAGGATATAATTTCAGAAAGAAACATACTTCAGAGCATGCCTTACACATGAAATCCTCGTAAAGTGGCTCACCTTCTTCATCTCTGGGAATCTGAAGTATAGCAAGAATGATAGCAAATCATGATGGCAAAAATAAGGAGTGATAAATATGTAACAGCTGGAAAATATAATATTCTCAGACCACCATACCAGAAATGCAAATTGAGTATATTGTTATCAAGCTTTGCTAGGGATTGTTATCTATTACATATACATGATTGGAAAAGTTAAAAACAAAAAGCATGAAACAAACAACCATCATTTTTGGAGAACTCTTTCGAAGGGAGAAATGACAATTGAAGATCATGGGGTAAGACCACAATAAAAGGTCAAAACCGTTTTGTACCAATGGCACCAAATTAATTAATTAAACTAGTTTTAAAACAAATGTTTGGGAGTTTTGAGGGGAGGGGAGGGCTTGTAAAAAAAGGAAGTGGAAAGAAAATAGATCTTTGGGAGGGGAAGGCTTTAGGGGGTTTAGTTTTCTTCATAATACAAAATCCCCCTAATTTGGGGAACTAAAAAATTGTATATGAGGAGGAGTTTGGAGGGTTTTGCGGAGTTTGGGTAAATTTTCCAGATCTAATCTAATCTATGTTGTTATAATACTTTCAAAATTAAAAATACTTCAATGATAAGTACTAATTTATCATTCTCTACAAATTCAATCTTTCAAAAAATTTGAAAGATTTCTCTATTTTTTCCTCTAATCTCAACCCTCCGAAACCCTCCCCTCCCTTCCCCTCCAAACTCCCAAACATAGCCTTAGTAACTTTCAGAGATTTGTGGATTGTAGTCAACATGAAATAACAATGTTTTTTATTTTCGGAAATGCATATAAACTCACTCAAGACTAAAATATTAATGCGCGATATAAAATAGATTAGAGAAGACTGGACACTAAAAAATAACACCAACCTCATCAGAAGACTCGAGACCAAGATGCTCTTCATGAAACCAGTCCTCACACAAACAACACTGTATCATCTCTATTTGTTCTTCAGCATCTGGATCTGGATAAGGGCGTGCACAGGTGCAATACAAACCTTTAAAGTTGTGATTGTACGAATTCTCAACATTCTCAATATCTTTACTTGGGAAAATCTTGCAGTAGAATTCACCAAACTTTGAATTCCCACAGTCACATCTGAAGTTTCTTTTTGTCCATAGTTCCACAATCTGCACAACATAGCAATATAATGATATCTAAAGTTATTAGAATCGAGTTTGAATAAGCCATCAAAATCTATCATTCCCATCACTATAACATGTCGAATCAAATCAGGGACCAGGCACAGATTACATGTCATATATTGAGTGCAAGGCAAATCTACAACGGAATACTATTAGGAAAAGACCCAAGATACACTATTGAAAGTTATAAAAGACCAGTTTATAGTTAAAAAGTGACATCAAAATCTAACACTGCTTTTCATAAAGAAATAACCTAAATTCTTTTCAGAACAGCCACGAGCCACTAACACTGTCCTCACAAATAAAATATATGATTTAACTGGGGCTATGTGTTTTACTCTCACATTTACAGTAAAAAAGCAAACACTGATACACCGGTAATTCAATCCAAAGTTCTAGAGTCAAAGGAAAAGAACTACCTGATGACCATCATGGCAAGACAACGAGCAAGCAGTGCAAACTCCAGCATTCCCGTCAGGGGTGCACGTGATGCAAGAGAAAATTGCCTGCCTTTTCATGTACCCTTTGTTGTAGGTACACTCCCTGCCTTCATCGCCCCCCAAAACTAAATCAGCTTCCTGCAAATTGAATTAAAAAAGGAAAAAGGAAATCATTGAAGTGTAATCATCGTCAACTCACAACATTCTGAGTAAAATAGAAAAAAACATAATGGCCATATTAACCAGCTAAGTAATACAGCTTATGCCAGATTACAGTTGTTCCTTATAAAGCTAGGATCTCGACATGCAGACTCTTTTCAATAAAGCAAAGTGCAGATGACGAAGGGGATACGTTCAATTTAAATGTGAATCATATAGCAGATTGTAGTAAACTTCACAATCGCAATTTATTGTAATAATTGAAGACTATACAGGCAAAAGAAAATGAATAAATGACATTTCAGATGATTATAAAGAACTGCTTTTGTTGCAATTGAAAAGATATAGGAAAACAGCCCACCATTTAACAGTAATGTAATAAAAAGCCATGTCTAACAATATTTGCAGTCCGTAGCAGCAATAAAAATGGTTAAATAATCTAATATAATATCAAATGCACCTATTCTTTATCTTTAACATCAGTTTTCCGTTCAATTTTCTTTTTCTCTAAATTAATGGGTTATCAGCACAAATGACAAGCAAGAATTGAGCACAAAATATGTTCAAAATGCACTTGCAGGATTTACAATTTTGCAAGTAATTTGACAGTTAATATGAAACACACACATAACAGAGTGGCTTATTGTGATTTCTCAAATATATAAGCTTCATACCGGATTTTCCATGTTTTCTTCAAATTAAAAAACTGAACTCACAAAGTTTCAAAATTTTACACGGAAGGTATGAAACCAATCTAGGACCACATCAAATTGTTGTTTTTGGATTGATTTAAATGAGTTAGGTGGTGTATGGTACCTCAGCATCGGTACTCTGGCTATGGACGCCAGGCCCAGGGATGGGGGTCTCTCAGAATGAGGTCAAGCAGGCCGGCTAGGGTAAAGATCCCTTGGTGAAATGGCCGAACCTAGACCAGGGGGACCCAAACAATCAGTCCAGTACACAACACCCTCACCCGTCACATGGTACTTATCCGTAGCTTACCCAATCATCGCCAGCTCAAAGGAGTATTCTCTGGGACATGCGCCCCATATGGGTTTGGGCCTGGCAATGATTGGAGGGACCAGAAACTTATGAAACCCAGAGAATAATATAAAAGGGAAACTTAGCTTCTAGGACAATGATCAAATTTTCTAGATACATTCACCTGACCAGGGAAAAACCCTAGGACTGTGTTCTAAATGAGAACGGGTCGTATCTCACAAAGCCAACTCCCAACCACAAAAAGTAATAGCCAAGTATTGTTAAGCAAACTCACAACCGGTCAATTGAAGCTCGGATAATCCAATTTACGGAATCTACGAGATTCAGATTATAGACTAATAAAGGACCACAAGTAATGATACAGTTCTATGTAATAAAAATGTCAAAATCAAATCAATAATTTACCAGCTCCCGTTCCTCAACTTCTTCAAGGTACTCGCCGAGCGTAACGGATGGCCCACCTTCTTCATCATCAAACGCAGTATCCATTTCTACTTATCAAATTCCAATTTCAAAGTTTCACGATACGTTCCTAACATACAACACATTGATAGATATTAACGAAGTGAAGACAAAAAGACATGCAAATGAATAAAGAATTAACTCGTTTTGCAAAGGATCTTACGAAGGTTGTGTGAAATGAGAAACCCTAGATTCGACTAAAATATTGATGAAATTGAAAATAAAGGAAAAATCACCGTTGGGGAAATTGTTGAGAGAGATGCGTTACCTGAGAGAATGGCTTAATCATGGAGCTTCGAATCTAGTCCAGCAGTAACGGAAGAGAGAGAGGGTTTGGAATAATAATAGTGCAGAAAACAAAACACTGCGTCTTGTCAATTGAGGGGGTGTGGTTAGGGCTTTATAGGGGGTGTGGTGGAGTAAGGACCATACGGACATTTTCCCGCCATATATATTTATCGTAAGAGATTAATCATGCGAATATTCGCAGTTTGCAAAAGTATATAACGTCAAATTAAGACATTCCCTCCAAATTAAACACGTCAAGTAAAAAGACTTAATTAAAACTTTTAAAATTTAAAGGATTAATTTGGAAATTCTGTCAAACTAAAAGGACCTAATTGAAACTTTTGAAATTTAAAGGACTAACTTGGGAATTCTGTCAAACTTAAAGGACTAAAAGTGGTATTTGGCATAATTATTCATATGTTTTTGATGTAATAAAAAATATTGGTTGAAAAATGATATCATGTGTATGTTTATTAGCAAATATAATATTTTATATTTAGCTCCCCGATATATTGTTAATAGATGCTATTTAGTAGTAATATGGTTGGCAGAGAAATCGAAGGATATATACGAGAGTTGAAGTTTGAACTTTAAACATTCTACTTAGTTAACTTAAAAAATGAATTTCGAAGTATTAGACTACTTGCCAAAAAAATAATTCTCCTTAGTAATAAAAAGCATATTTGGTGTTTTTTTTTAAATGATATTTGTACAACCATTTTTTATTATGTTTTATAAAAAAAATATATAAAATATATAGATGATAAAAATAAGTTGTGCATTCTATTTCTTCATCACTTTGCAAGATGAAGTATATTGGTGGCCTGAATCCCAAATATCAAAAAGTATTGCAAATGAAGTTGAAATTCTTAGTGACGCTGTTCATTTTCATGTATTTTTGCAATTCAAGTATATATATTCAAGAAGATTGGAAATATTTGGTGGATTAAGAGTTATGCTTTCAGATAGACAAATCAAGTTGTTAATTTCCTTGTGAAATCTAGTCTCACCTTAATAGGTGGTGTGTTGCGATAAAGATCCTCTTTTGTGTTTGTACTTGGTCTTGGCCTTGACAGCCAAATGCTGCTTCACATATGAGTTCGATAGTTTTTCATTCTTCTAACATTTCTCAAATCACGTGCTTTGTCTTAATTACACAATCTGAGCTTATAAACAAGTGTTTCTTGTACTTGTTTTTTGATTCCAACGAAACACTTGTGTTTGATAAATATTAGGGGAGGAGGGTGTTGGATTTTATGGATTAACTTTAATCAACAATTAAATAATAAATTAGCATATCAACTATTAAAGTGTCATTATAATACTGCACTATATTTTTTCCTAAAAAAAAATATTGCACTATATTTTAAATAAAAAGATATTAATTATTCAGCTGTAATTAGAAGTGGGTCGTGATGAGTTGAACCACTCCTTAAACTCGTTGAGATGTGTGACTAACTTATTGATGTTTTGAAGAATCAAAGACAATTCATTAATATCATATAAGTTGGGCCTAATTGTTAATTTCACAAAATTTAGAGGAAGAATTGGACATTTACTCTTTGACAAATAGATAAAAGTTACCAGTCTTTAAAATGTTTCTATAATTTAAAAAAATATATGTTTCTTCAAAACAAATTAAGAAATCATGTAAAAATCAAATAAATAAATAAAAAGTAACTTCTATAAAATTTGAACTTGAGTCTTGCAAAACTAATTTTTTTTAAAAATAATATCTAGGACCATTCAGATTTTTTATATGTAATTGGATATCATTTGCGCGTTATTGTAAAGATTAATCTCTCAAGTTTAGTGGAATCATAATAAGCGGCAAAACTCTCTTTCAAGAGTATTAATAATGTTAATAAGCAGCAAATGTTTTTAGGTCCTAACACTCAACTTTGAATTTTATAGAAGTAATTTTTCCAAGAAATTTGACATTCACTTTCATGTAAGCATTCCAATTGGAATTTTACGAAGGAACTTCTACGGTACACTTGAAAATTGAGGTGTACCAATACTCATATTTCTAAATCTATAAATTAATGATTATTTTTACGAAATAAATAGTTGTTTTTGATTTTTATATTCTAGAAAATATCATTTCTGAAGAAAAAAAAATCATTTCATTGTTTATAAGAATCGTAATAATTTTTTCACAATTTATCGTAAAAAATAATCAATATTCTCTATTATGACTAATAAAAATTCTGAAAAAATAAATTTTATTTCGACGTAATTCTGGTAAATAATATTTAGTTATTGTAATTGTAAATGATGGAAGAAAAAAAATCTTCAAAAAACAACTTATTTACCTATTGATTTAAAGATTTTGTGTACCGGAACACTAAAATGTTTTAGTGTACCATAGAATTTGTCATTTTCATTTTATGAAATACTTTTTTTAAAAAAAATATTGCGTGAGAGCAAAAACATAAAGTTGTCAAAAATAAAAATATCAATGGAATTTCAAAATGTGGAAGTAAATCATGTTTATAAAGTTGTCCTAACGATTTTGTATAGAATATTATAATAATCCATCTAAAAAAAATTAGAATTTTTTAACAAAACATAAATTAAATATGAAGTTTTAAAAAAAAATCATATTTAATTTTTTTAAAATTCCATTTTTTTGAGAGATTTTCATAATATTATAAACTATTATGCAAAATTTTATTCAAAAATATGATTTCTACATATAAGTTTACTTCTAAGAAGAGACCAAAAGTAAAGATGGAAAACCTTTGAATGACCAAAAGTCGAAAAAAAATTTAAAGAGACTAAAACGAAAAGTTAATATTTTTATAGATATAAAAAACATATTTAACTTTTTTTGTATTTAACTTCTTTAAAATAAAATAAAAAACTCTTTTGTATTTAACTTTTGCTCCATTTTCTCCCGAGCTGCCACAGAACGGCATGTCCCAATAAAACCACACAGCGTTTAGAATATTGACTCCTTGTTATCATTGAACTTTTATACATGCATGTTTCTTCGTAGTAGTAGTCAAAGAACTTAATTGTAGAAATCAAAGGGACCACATATCTAATCCAAATTAACACATTATTAGGGACGAGTAACACTATGACTAAAGTAGACATTGATTTACACAAAGATTTTGTCTCATACCACATAGTTGACAATCAATATTTCAATTTAGTGATTCACACCACAAGCACTACTCTCATAAGTCATATCTAATGGCTACCTTCAAAATTTATTTCTTATTTCCCGTAGTGAGCTTCTTGCTTTTTCACTCAACAAAAAGCACAAATCCAATTTGTGACAAGAGACATTGTGGAAACTCGTCAGAACTTTTTTTTGAGTTCCCTTTCCAATTAAGAGAAGAAAATCAAATTACCAATACTCAAAGTGATCGATGTGTGTACCCAGGATTTGAAGTTTATTGCAAAAATAATAAGCAACCTTTGATTACACTCTCCAATGGAAGAGAATTTGTTGTCAAACATATTTACCATGAGAGACAAAGAATTTTGGTCGAGGATGTCAATGGTTGTAAACCAAGAAGGTTCATTCAAAACATAGACATCAACGATGATTCACCTTTCCAATTGGACAACTCTTATGAAAATGATCATTATGAAAACGTAACATTTCTCAATTGTACAAACAATGTTGAAAAGGAACCATTTGATTATCTTTCTAATATACCTTGTCTAAGCAGTGGCAATTATACGATTGTGTATACCATACAATCACCTCTTATTAATTTGTGGAATTCATCGTGTAGTGAAATTGGGTTTGCTAAGGTTCCAGTCAAAAATAATTATGGTGAACCAATGGTAATCAATGATGGACTAAACTCTGATATATTGTTGCGATGGAATACACCTCTTTGTAAGTGTGAAGCAGATCAATCATGTGGCTTTCTAGCGGATACGGGTCTTTATGTTACTTGTTACGATAACAACGGTCATTTTGGTCCCCCAGGTATAATTTTATATGATACATTTATTTTTATTTTTCATGCTTCCGATAGCCTAATGCTTAGGTTTTGTTTGAGAGTTTGGAGGAGTGGAAGGAAAGGTTTTAGGGGACAAAAATATAAGGGAAAATTGAGAGATCTTTCGCATTTTTTGAAAGAGTATTTTTTAGAGAATGATAAATTAGGTGGATTCCAGAGTGAGTGCTCTATTAAGTCCCTCATTGATGTACCATTTAAATTTACCATTAGATGAAAAATGATCTTTTATGCCTCTTTCACCCTATTCATCTCATATTGAAAATGTCGGAAACAACATAATAAAGGTTAGCAAGGATTTTGATTATCTTAGCACCGACATAATTCATTGCATCCATGGTCACAAAACTTCACATCAAAATCGGTTACAGACTGAAAATTTATCAAAATTCATTGTATCCATAACAAAATTTTAAAACTTTGACAAGATATATTCAAAAAAGAAGAAGCCTACAAGACAGACGGGTAATGGAAAATAAGAGTGGTGAAACGAAATTTATTGAATCCATTCTTCAATCCATCATTTTTTAAGATTTCCAAAGTCAATGTCAGAACTGAGAATCATAAAACAATAATTTCAAGGAAACGCAATGAAAGAGAGTAAAGGATTAAATTTTTGTGATTTGGGAGAAGACGATGATTTGGAATGGTGGTGGTTGTTTGGAGCATTAGAGAGAAAAAGCATAATCCAATGTGGTTTGTGACTAAAGATTTCTTGTACACTTTTTCATCTAATGGCCAATTTAAATGGTACATCGGTGAGGGACTTAATATAACTTTCATCCTAGAATCCACCGATAAATTAATGCTTATGATTAATATATTTTTAATATTAAGAATATTATAACAACATATTTTATCACATTTATTTTATCTATTCAATATGATGAAATTCATAACATTGTTACACATTTTAAGAGTCGAAAGTTATTCTTTAGGCTTCCAAAATTTCTCCAATTCACCCTAAAATTATCCATTTTCGTCCAATTATTAGGACTTGAGCTCATGAGTAGAGTTCAATCCAAAAAACTAATTCATTAGGTTAAGAACATTTCATGACTTAAGAATTTTATTGAAAACTTTTATCTATTTGCGTGAGATTCATAACATATAACCTAGATTGACACAAATAATTACTTATAGCATAATACATAACACCGACAAATACTAAGGGTGTTTGTTTTGAGGTATGAAATTGCATTCCTTTGTAATGATGTTCCCAATAATATTATTTTCTGGAATAACATTCTTACTCATGTGATTTGTTAAAATTTAAATTTCGTCGGAATACTTTTAAATTTATTTAATATAAAAATGCAGATAAATGTGAGTGGTAGTGGAAAGTTATACTAAGTTGAATTTTATTCTAAATGGAATGTTAGATTCCCACCTTATATTAGCATGAGAATAAAAGTGTAGAAATCATGTGTAGTTAACATTTCTGAAAATAAAAAATTGCTATAACAAATTTTCAAAAACTGAAATAAACATACATTACATTCCTAATCTTGTATTTCTGTGAATAACATTAGAAACCTCGCAACAAACACACCCAAACATGTTAACAAAGCCATTTTAAAATTATCTATTGTTTGTTTAATATGATTTAAATTCATTGTTTAAAAAAAATGGACATGATGAACACAAATTTGAATTACTATTTGTATGACAAACATCGATGTTTAATTATTTTATTTTAATTTTGTTCATTATATAAATAAATTGCAATGTAGGTGGGAATGCTACAGCTCCAAAGGCTAAAAATATATACTTTTTTCCAGTAGTATGGGGAATATCTGGACTTCTGTTCTTCATGTGGGTAACTTTATCCGTATGTAAAGATAGACAGCAAAACCATAGCCAACAAACACAAACAATTACGAACATAGAACCAAGTAATCAGGAACCTCATTGGTTTGTGTTTGGACTTGATCATTCAAGGATAGAACAATATCCAAAGATTCAACTAGCAGAGAGTGGACAATTGCCTAAATCCATTGACAATGTTTGTTCCATATGTCTTAGTGAGTACAAACCCATGGAGACATTAAGAAGTATACCTCAATGTAATCATCATTTCCATGCAGATTGTATAGATGTGTGGCTCAAGATGAATGCTACTTGCCCTTTATGTAGAAATTTGCCTGAGTGATGCATGTGCTTTGATTATCTCTTTGTGCCTCTTTCTACAATTTATATCAATCTTCATCATAATGTTCATATGATTAACTTTTTTTCTTGTCGATACTCGATAGTAATTTTCTTACCTTCATTAAGTTTTATGTTAGGTTAATTAAATGTATCGAATTGTATTAAATGAGACTAAACATCAGACACGAACAATTATATACAAACTTTTTTTCCCAATAGGTTATCTCTTTTGGAGCTAGTTCTATATGGAGCACAATAAGACACCTTTTGTTAAGGAGTCTCACCATTTTTAGGGATTCCGGTACTGCCTGATACGCTTTGCGCATGGAGCCATACGGAAGGCGCACAACCGTCTCAAGTACAAGGAAACTTTTAAGAAATTTAGAGACTAAAAGTTGAGTGACTTTTGATGAGATTTCTGGGTTGAAAAACATTGTAAACACTTTGAAAAAGTGAAATCCTTCGAGTCTCTTGTTCAAAGGAAAAAAATTGAAAAACAGGTAGAAATTATGTTGTTCATGGAGAATTTGTTGAAATTAATTTCTTGTAATCTCTTTTGTATCTATTTGTAAGAAACTCATTGACAGTGGATTAACAGGCTCTTTCTCCCTCGGACGTAGGTCATTGATGTGCCTAACTAGGCAACCAAATTAACTAATTGATTAGATTAGTGACGAACAATTGATGTGTGTAATAATTGTACGCTCTAACGACATTCATTAGTGGTTCATGTAAAGAAAAACAACGTGAAAATAATAAAGTGTGAAAAAATTATAATTGGTGTATTATAATTGTTCTCTTTTCATATAAAAAATATTAAAAAAAACACTTACCGTAAATAATTAATTAGTAATACACATTTGTTTTGTGTATGATTTCTATAATACATTATAAGTAGCATACTGTAAAGTACTTCAAAAAAAAAGTAGCATACTGTAATTACTCTCATTTTTATTTAGTAGAAATAAAAAAAAACACCTAATTGATTAGTGATAAACAGTAGTTTCATTGATGAATTGTAGGCTTCAATGATACTTTCAGTAATTTATTTTCAAGAAATCAATGTGAAAACAATGAAGTGGCGTATCAAAAAAAAAGGCAAAGTTGACAATTGACAATTTATTATTTTTTAAAATGAATGAAAATATGCAGAGTTTTGTTTTTATAATTGGTATGTTATAATTATTTTTATTTTTATTTAAAAGATATGAAGAAAAAAATTAAACATTGATTAGTGATAAACAATTGCTGGTTTATAAACTATACCTTTCAACAATACTTTTTAGTTACTCATTTGCATAGAATAACGTGAAATTGTCTCGTTTATAAGTTGTATCTTTCAACTATGCTTTTTAGTGACTCATTTGCATACAATAATGGAAAAGTGGTAACTCGTTATTTTTTACAATAAATAAAAATGTGTTACGCTTTGTTCCCGTAAACACAGTTAAGTTGGTAAAGACAATTACAATATACAGGGCCATTCATGATTCAAACTTAAGATTTCTCACTTATTTACTTTAAATAGTTAAATTCTTACAACTAGACAACATGATTAAAAAAATTAAATAGAGACACTTGTAATTTTGGTTGTAATTGAGTTTAGTTGATTTTTATTTATTTATAGAAAATGTTAAAGAGCGCCCTTATGACAATTGGTAAGAAAATTAAAAAAGAATTATTCTCTTGAAAAATTGTGAGAAATTATATTCAACCTTTTAAATATTTAAAAGTTGTTGTTTTGAATGTAAAACTTCTACTTTTTGTTTTCTCAACAAACACCTTAAAGGCAAAAGGGGATTGTCTCCATTTTTTTCTCATGTGTTATCTAAACCCTCCATTAAATAGGTGAGGATCTTAACCCGTGAGAAAATGTGTTTTTAGTATTAAAAATGAGAGATAGTGCAATTATAGGTTGAGATTTAAGCACCATTAGAGTTATTCATTTTAGGAAATACCCTCCTCCTAAATCAACTTGTTAGCAAGACTTTTTTTTTTTCTTAACAGCTATCAGCAAAACTCTTATTTTTATTTTATTTTTAGAGATAGCATGACTCTTATCATATACTACTCCATTCTCAAAGAACAATAGACCTAAGAATATTTGGAGTTCGTGCTATCATTGAACTTTTATATCGCATGTTCCTTCGTAGTAGTCCATTGAAGAACTAAAATTCTTTGAGATAAAAGGGACAATATACATAATCCAAATGGACACATAAGGAAAGTAATATTGGACGAGTAATACTAGGATTAAGTAGGCATTGATTGGAATATCCAAACTTTATGTCTCGTCCCATTATAGAGTGACTCACACACACCACATGTACTCTCATGTCTAATGGCTACTTTGAAAATTTCTTTCATATTTTCCATGGTTCTCTTGCTTTTTCACTCAACAAAAAGCACAACTCCTCACCTCAAAAAAAAATTCAGACCTCCAATTTGTGACAAGAGACGATACTGCGGAACCCAAGAGTTAGAACTTTTTTTTGAGTTCCCTTTCCAATTAAGAGAAGAAAATCAAATTAACAATAATCAAAGTGATCGATGTGTGTACCCAGGATTTGAAGTTTATTGCAAAAATAATAAGCAACCTTTGATTACACTCTCAAATGGAACAGAATATGTTATCAAAAATATATCCTATGAGAGCCAAAGAATATGGATGGATGATCCTAATGATTGTCCACCAAGAAGGTTCCTTCAAAACATACACCTCAACTATGATTCACTTTTCCAACGGGACAGATTTCTTCAAAGTACTCATTATGAAAACGTAACATTTCTCAACTGTACTAAAAATGCAAAGGAACCAATGTTTGATCATCTTCCTAATAATATACCTTGTCTAAGCAATGACAACTATTTGATCATGTATGCGTTACAATCACTTCTTGGTAATTTGTGGAATCCATCGTGTCATGAGATTGGATCTGCTAAGGTTCCAGTTAAAGATAAATCCGGTCAACCAATGGTTATCATGGAAGGACTTTACTCTAATTTAATGTTGCGGTGGAATACACCTCTCTGTGGTTGCAAAGCACCACAATATTGTGGCTTTGCATCGGATAGGGGTCTTGGTGTTACTTGTTACAGTTACTTTGATATGCCAGGTAACTTTCTATAACACATTTATATATGTTTTTGTTGATAATATACATGTATAGATAAATTGCAAAAACTTATACTAAGTTCTAATTCTATAGGCAGCAATCCTACAACTCCAAGTCCAAAGCATGGAAATATCTACTTTTTTGAAGTAGTATGGGGAATAACTGGAATTTTGCTCTTCATGTGGGTAACTCTATCCCTATGTAAAGATAGACAGCAAAACCATATCCAACAAACACAAACAATTATCATTATAGAACCAAGTGATCGGGAACCCCCTTGGTTTGTGTTTGGACTTGATCATTCAAGGATAGAACAATATCCAAAGATTCAACTAGCAGAGAGTGGACAATTGCCTAAATCCATTGACAATGTTTGTTCCATATGTCTTAGTGAGTACAAACCCTTGGAGACATTAAGAAGTATACCTCAATGTAATCATCATTTCCATGCAGATTGTATAGATGTGTGGCTCAAGATGAATGCTACTTGCCCTTTATGTAGAAATTTGCCTGAGTGATGCATGTGCTTTGGTCATCTCTTTGTGCTTCTTTCTTTCTACAATTTTATATCAATCTTTATCATATGATTAACATTTTTCTTGTCAATACTCAATGGTAATTTTCTTACCTTCATTCATTTTTATGAATGTATCGAATTGTATAAAATATGACCATATGTCAAGCGCCAACAATTATACAGATCATCTTGTTCTTTCATAAGTTCCCTCTTTTTAAGAAAATCTTATTTTGAGTTTGTGTTGGAAAGTAAATATTGGCATCTTTCTTAGTCGTTATCCTTATAAATTTTTATACCATTGTTAGGTTCTCAAATTGAATGAGATATAGTCTAAACATAAATTTATAAGTATGGACATTCCTCGTCTTACAAACAAGTTTTGTAAGAATTGAGTTAAATTCAATCAAATTTAAATCGTTGGTACAAAAGTCTATCCACGATCTGTTGAAAAAAATTTTATCAGACACAACTATAAAATCATTCAAATTATGTTTCAGATATCCAATCATTAACATTTTTCTTTTACAAATTAAAATAGAATTCAACACATATTATATTTCCCTTGATATGCGGCATATATAACTCGGCTTTTCCCTCTCAAAAAAAAATCGGCTTTTCCCATTACCATTTTATTCTGCACTCTGTTAGGACTAAGCACATGAACAAGAATCCAAGCCAAAAGATTAGTCTATTAAACGGAAAAGTCTCCTGACTTAAAAATCACATTCAATACTTTTATTTACTTAATGTAAGACTCGTAACATTGTCAAACTTTTTAAGATTTTAAATTGAATTAATGTTATAAAATGTTCTTACTTTTTTCATGTTCACGCATTTAACAGTATAAATGAAAGGTCTTAGTTTAATCTATAAGTAGCCTTTTTATAGTTCAACTCTTAATAAAAACACCAATTGTTTTTTAAGAGTTAGCACCAATTTTTTTATGATTTAAACATAAATTGATAATGTGACACTCCTACCGCACTTATCCACACAATTGATAATGTTTTTGAATAATTTATCCACTGTTGTTGTCTTACTACATTTTAATATATGGCTTGGAAATACAAAATGGGTTGTCCACTAAATTCCCAGCTAAATAAAGAATTTCTTGAGTGAAAAAATCGATTCATATGATCCCCTTAAAGTACTCCACCTAATTTAAGTATAATTTCTTCATGTGAAGGATTACTTTATGAGTCTCGTCAACAAGTGTTTTAAAAACATTTTTAAGAATTTTAAATTAAAAAATATTTATTAAAAAAGTTAAATATTTTAATTTTAAAAAAATTAAATACATGAATTTGCATAAAAAAGGAGCATGTGACATATGGTCACTGGAAAATGAAATCAATGTCGGTCACAACCCATTGTGTTGTTGTATTGATTTATTTTCTTAAATAAATTTTGTGTTATTATATTGTGGTTTTTTTCCTGAGGTGTTATATTGCGGGTTCTCGTTGCGTAAGCATTCTTGTCGTTTTTTAAATGTTAAAATTAGAGACAAGAATAAAAATTATTTTATATTGATTCTTCTTATCCAAATCCTTGACCGACTTTGTTGGGTGAACGGCTAGAAAATAATTTATGACAATTGAAAGAAAGGTCGAGATAAAATTAAAGCAAAATTACACCGTTTAGTCCCTTAATTTAATTTAGGTAATTGTTTGGTCTTTTATCTTTTTTTCATTTCAATTTTGTCCTTTTGATCCATTTTTATATGGATTTTCATGCTTCAAATTTATGGTTTTATTTTCTTATGGGCTTTCAATCTTCAAATCTATGATGTTTTTATCTATGTTTACATAAGAATATTAGATTTAAAACTTGAAAATCCATATAAAAATGGATCAAAAGGACAAAATTGAAATAAAAAAAGATAAAGAACTAAACTGTGACTTAAAATTAAGTTAAAGGACTAAAATTGTAATTTTGTCTAAAATTAACGTCTGAAACCAAACCTTACACAAAAGGCCGTGAATCAATATTGAGGTATTTACTTCAGACACTTGTTAAAGATTGGAGTAAAAAAAAATTAGAAATTTTATGATAAAAAAATTTCTTTTTAAAATTTTAATGTGTTAAATACCCAATTTAAAAAAAAACTTTAAATATCTAAACAAACATTTCCCTTTATTTTAACATTTGAAGTTGGAAATTTTGGTGGACCATGATTTCTTTAAAAATTAATACATTCAAAGTCAACAATATATTTGATACCATTACTTATAACTTTTTTTTAAGGACCATTACTTATAACTATTGATTGATTTGGAGAAAAAGAAAAAATTAATGAGGTATATAATATGGTGTTGGAAAGCAAAACTGTTGTGTGAATAAAATTTCTCTCAATTTTTCAGTCATTTTTTTAAATTAAAAGAAGAAAACAAATATTATTTTTTTTGACAAACGTTAGCATGTTAGTATTTGTTTTCTTAGCAGAATTCAAACCTTTAAACCTTTACTTTTTATTTCTTTTAATCTCTTAACTCGATCAAATAAATTACTTATCTTTGACAATATAGGGTTTGCGTTACTTTTTTTGGGAAGGTTTGTGTTACTTATGTAGTATTTTTTTTATTTGTATGTTACTTTTTTTTTTTACAAGTTTATGCATGTTACTTGATCCTAGGGGCGGTTTTACCACCCAGATAGCATAGGCATATGCCCGACCTCAACCCATACTCAATGGCGGATCTCTTCAAGGACTTATGGGAGCCATGGTATCAACTAGATAATCTATAAGTACTATACTAGCCGTAGTATTACATATGCTTCCATTCGTTGCAGTGGCAAGCGAAGTGTTTTCTCACCATGAGGTCACGAGTTCAAGTTCTATCGGCTCCATTTTTATTCACTAAAATAACGCTGAATGGGACTCAAACTAGCTACCACCCAGTGAATCCATGTAAACTCCCCCAACGGGGCAACTTACAATTTGTAAATTTAGCATGCAACAATTTATACATATTAATCTATATATATTTGGCACCCCCAAAAATATCAACCAAGATCCGTAGGTAATTTTAAAGAGACCATTTTAAAAATATTATGGATCTTTATCTACGGTTAAGGCTGTTACTAAATTGTATTTTTATTGACAAAATGGCGAATCTCTTATTTTAATTTATGATTATTTATATATTACATCACATGTGAATTTGCGATCAAAATTTTGACCATGCTCTGTAATATGTCTGGTTCCGCCGCTGCTTGATCCATAGTATATTATTTTTTCCCGTTTGTCAGGAATTTAGGTTGAGATTAATGTTCGTTAAGCTTGTTTAGATGATTTGTAATTCATAAACTATAAACTATAAGCGGAGAGCCTAAGAGGTCTGGCAATGACACTAATCTATAATATACTGCTATCAGCTAGCAAGACAGGGGTCATAGGAGGGAAGAACAAATATGATCCAAGTCACGAATATTATTATTCGATAAAAACTTGGTGTGATGAGAATTTTTTTTAAAAAGAATAATATTGGCAATTGTTATGACTTGAAATGTGTGTTTTTTTCAATTAAATAAGCATTTGGAAAATAAAAAACTAACTTTTATACAAAGTATGCTCGATTATTCAGGTGGTAGAAAAGATTAATATTTTTGCCTATTCGTGGTTGAAGGTGAAATTTGTTGCACTTCCCCTAAACTACCATGGCTGGTGGCTTAGTCTGTTCGCCATCTTGAACATAGGCTAGAGTTTATTTCTGTTCCTGTGTTTTTAATTTTGTGTACAGATTTCTTCGGTAAATACTGTTTCGTTTTTTGTGTCGATTTCTTTGTATATCTTGTGCTTAGAAAGACACCTTATTTTTAGTAATATATTCCATTTTAACCTCTTAAAAAAAAAACTTTTACATAAATAAATCAGCACATATGTTCCAGCAAGTTAGGTCAGTTACTCCAATAGCCACCTAATCTATTCTTACGCATGTCACAATATGATATGAAGACGTAATTTAGGAGGTGGTACCATAAATTAGTTAAATTAATCCATTAATTAAAGCTATGAAAATCCAAGTGCAATTCCAGAAGGGAATGGACGGTGGTGACATCATAGTAGTACTTATTTTCTTTGAAGATCAAAGCCTGTTCCCTCACGCAAGCACAATCAGTTCACCTTAGTCAGGTAAGACAAATTTGTGGATGTTGATATTATCCTGTTTATTATTGTATCATGTGCACAGATTAAAATCAAGCCTCTATGTCGGTTTAGTTTTCAATTTCGATCTCCTTTCGCTTTTCAAGTCATTTATTATTTTTCAGGAGTGTTAAGACAAGTCTTTTTTCAATATTCTTTTTGAATTCACTCTTTTATTAAATAAAATCTTTATGAATTTCTTCATTTTATGGGAAACTCATCTCGAAAATGTAGGAATCGTCTTGATTTTACATATAAAAAAGTGAGTCGTCTTGGTTTCTCATATACAATTTTTTTGCTAATAATGTTACTACAATATTTATAGAGGACCGATGTTGAACTAGGGTTTGTGGAGATGAATGGGAAACCAAATTAAATCAAACAAAAAAATTATTCGATCTTTTTTAGAAAGGATTGTACTTGCTAAAGTACAATAATCGTATCTATTGTTTAGACTGTTTATGAGATGTCGTAAGAATGATCTCAAGAGTGGTATTTATAGCCTCGCTTTAAGATGCTTCTAGAAGCCAGCTGGGGCGGCGCCAGCTGGAGGAAGCCTTCCGAGGGGCGTCCTGGCCCTCCTGGAGGGTCCCCGAGCCCTTCTAGAGGACTACTACGTCCTTAAGAATATATTGATAGTCCACAACCCCCAAACACGAGTCTTGGGACACTTTTGCGTGTGTTTATATAGGTTGTCTTGTGTTTTTCTCTGAGTACTTGTAATGTCGTGACCCCCTTGAGGGTGATTATGCCTTTACAGGGGCCTCTTGGTCTTTTGAGAGTACATTTGATGGTCCAAGGATAAATATCGAATCAAAGAAAACTAAATCAGATTGGTTCAGTTATTTCAATTTTGAAATTCAATAATTGATGAATCGAATTGATAGGAATAATAAGTTTATTAAATCCACCTTGACTTAGCTTAGCTCCAACAATTTACTAATATCATCACCCAATATATATATA
>Ga0228711_1003222_pt1 | contig 25328 bp, 12 predicted proteins | sample MedpolnodulmetaG_2_FD_177996 | JGI IMG/M metagenome (GOLD analysis project Ga0228711, IMG submission 177996) | Root nodule microbial communities from Medicago polymorpha collected in Santa Monica, California, United States - brown nodules | ecosystem: Host-associated > Plants > Roots > Nodule... | reverse complement strand
ATATAAAGCCACTTAATAAAATATTAATACACAACAACATGTCACTTATCAACATAAATCATATAAGTCATATAAAAGACTCTAAACTCAACCAAAATAATCAAATAAATAAATAGGGCGTTACACTATTTGAGTCATGTAATTCTAGTTTTTCCCGAAACATAGTATTTCTAGGGTGTTTTGATATAATTTAAGAAGAAATCATGCAAATTAACAAAGTAAAACATTTGAAGACTTGTGAATACCTTGGTAAGACCATGCATGAAGATTCCAGAGGCCTCAAAAGACATTACAAAGGTAGGAATTCTGTTCCCAAGTTCCAAGACATCTTATATGGAAGAAAACACCCAAAAAGATGAAGAAACAGGCGGTTACGCGCAGGAAATTACACTGGTGCTCCCCGGGAATGTTGTTATATGCCTTGGTCATTGGTCATGCACTTTGGGTATGAAATTTTTACTTTTGCTCCCCATGCATGTTGGGAGTGGGTCAGAACTTTTTTTTCCACTATTTAGTGGAACAAGCCCAGTTTTTCATCCCAAAACCAGTTGAAAAATTTCCTATAAATACCAAACCTCTCATTCATTATTTCGCATTCATAACGAAGTAATTCAAGAGGAAGGCAAGTACTAGGAGCTTCAATGGAGGAGTCTCTTTCCTCACTCTAAGTTTCTATGGTATGTTTATTCCTTTTGTAATATGCCATTAGTTACCATGAGTAACTAAACCATATTAGGATAGGGTTATTGATGAACCTCTATTTTATTTGTTATATTATTTAACTTAAGTTCTTTATTCGTTTATTTATGAATCCTATTTAATTTTACTATAACGTAGGACTTTCTTTCTTTTGAATTGAGCCAACCATGAGATAACAATGCTTAGGAAGGTTACATATCTAATATTGCTGCAAACGTACCCAAATCAGAAACTAACTAATATATGATCATGTAGGAAACATAATACCTCAAGGATTTAAATCAACATAGTGTTTGCCTGTGATTTTGGCAAAAACGGGGGCTAGTTATGATTATTACAAGCGAGATCGAACTAGAAATCTCAAGACCATTGCGCAAAGGTTTTTTTATCGAAAAGGAGTTTTGAAAAAAGGCCACGAGATGCACTCAGGTTGCTTAGTGAGCAGGACGAGTTTGATATAAAAAAGGCATTGTCTCTCGACAGGTTTGAGAATGCGATAAAAAAGCTTAAAATAAAGCAAGATAAAAGATAAAAGTAAGTTTACGTACGTAAACTCAAGGAAAAGGTAAAATGAAAATGCATTAAAATAAAATGGGTGGTCTACAAATCAGTTTACATACATTCTGTATAACTCGTTTCCCTAGACGCTGGTAGTTTGAGTGTTATAGAATTCTGTATATGATTTGCGACCCACTTTCCGACTTGGAAACTACTATTTATACTAATGAACTAGATGGTGAACCACTAACTCCATGATCAACACTTCCTCCATCTTGGATAACCACTTGCCCCACATTTTCCACTAAGAGGAAACCGCTTCTTTGCTTGAAATCGTGCTTCCCGCCCTTTTGCTTGTCTTCGACGCACAACTGCTTTATTTTGTCGAAACTCCAATGCGCCTCAGGCTTGATGCTTTGTCGAAGCTTCCTAAAGCTCTTCAATTCCTTCAAAGTGATAGGTCAAACAAATGTCGACCATATTAAATGAGCCTGTGAAATTTACAGGGTAACACATAGTAACTTTATTCTTCTCACAAATCTCTGGGCCTCGGTAAGGTAGACAAGATAGGGCTTCCCGTTTGTAGAACTGCCGAGAGGAAGAAAGTGTTGATGTCCTTATAAGATTCAATAGACGAGGGTACCTTTAGGATATTGAGAATTTAGGCGCCCTTATTTTTGCCATTGTTTCAAATACCTCTAAGAGAGTAAGAATCTAGACGTACCATTACACGCAAAAGTGTATATGCCTACAAGATTGACGACCTAAACACTAACCCGCGTAGAAACTACGGTGTATGATTGCAACTCAACAACAAGAGGGGGAAAAACCAAGACCTCTAAGAGAGTAACGCCCCACACGTACAAACACGTGTGATTAGTAGGTGCAACTCGACAATTGGTAGGCAATAAAATCCCATGAACTCATCACTTACATAGAAGACGTGAAACCCAATATGAATAATGCTTGCACATTAACTTAATCCAACAATTGAATATAGGGGATTCAATAAATCCTAAACGCCTCTAACATTCTGCAATCAAAACAGGTTAATTCCAAAACTCTTGCTCTGCTGCAAACAGAGTAAATTGTAAAAGCCCCATTTATCTTTTATTTTAATTGTTTTTATTTTATTGTTATTGTTCCCAAATAAGTAATGTGAATTGGCTAGTTTGAACGACAATCCATGTGGATACAATACTATACTTATCACTTTATTACTTAGTAAACGATTTGGTACATTTTCCTAACTCCGACCATCAACGGTCTATCAAGAATCTTTTTAAATATGTAAACAAAGGACATGATTGTGTGACCACAAATTTTTACAGATGTGGCACCTCTTAATGTTTGGATGAGATAAATATGTACTATGATTGTTGATATTTGTTCGCGTGTAAGGTTGTTTGGAGAATATACTCTTTTTACATACATTTCAGTGAACCTTCAGTTGAAAGGCTAAATTATCACTTGGAAGATGAGCATTCGATTGTATATGAAGATCATGAGAATATTGAAGATGTTATTAAAAGATTATATAATAATACTACAAAGTTTTTGGCATGGATGAAAGCAAACCAAAAGTATTCAGAAGCAAGAAAGTTGACTTACAACCAGTTTCCATTGAAATTCGTTTGGAAAGCAAAATATCATGAATGGGCTCCTAGGCAACTAGGTCGTTCGATTGGAAGGGTTTATTTTGCACCTTTTGGTTCAGGTGAAAAGCTTTATTTGAGAACTCTTCTAAATTACATCAAGGGTCCTACATCTTACGATGACATAAAAATAGTCGACAATGTCAAATATAATAGTTTCAAGGAAGCTTGCTTTGCTATGGGTTTATTGGACGATGACAAAGAATTTATAGACGCAACAATAGAGGCTAGTCTTTGGGGCACCTGTACGTATTTGCGTAGACTCTTTGCAATATTGATGATTTCTGATCATCTTGCCAGACCAGAGGTTGTTTGGAATTCTACTCTGACTAATTTGATTGATGACATTCTCCACAGACAAAGACAGGTTACTTGGTGCTTGAGGTAAATTACCTTGGTAATTTTTATTTTTTTTATGTTTGAATAATAATTATTTTTCCTTTTGGTCATGTGACTTGTCGATCTTCGAGGTATTTTTCCTTTTGGTTGTGACAAAAATCTCTCCACTCATCTTTATCTCTCCGCTCCCTTCCATTAAAATCTCTCATCCTCTTGATTGAACATAAGGCTAGTTTTCAATATATTGGTTGTTATTAAAAAAAATAAAATAATTTGATAAAAAAAGATGTATAATTTGATTAAAGCATCAGTTGGATTTGTATAAAAGTATGTGTTTGTAATTTGTGGTTCCCGTAGTTTGCTGATTGTTCAAAAATTGACAGATGAATTAAACTGTTTACTTCATTTCATGTGGATGGTGTTTCGTAGTAGTACACTTCGCAGATATGACACGCAAGAGACCGACCCAGTCAACTCTAAAGAACAAAATTCTTCCGACCCAGTCAATTTTATAGAACAAAATTCTCTGTCTTTGTATTATTGGGGTAACAGTCACTATCATCTTTGAATATTTAATGAATAGTCATAGTATTTTAATTTATAAAAATAATTTGTGATTGTGCAATTTATTAGTGAAAATCTGTGAAGCCCCGATACATCAAAATGGATGATGTATCGTATCTCCTGCGTATCCTGCACCGATACCTGTCTGATACTTCCCGATACGTATTAGAAGAGTATCCAAAGATTAAATTTTATTTTTTTAAAAAATAATTATCCGATACTTCCCGATACGTATCAGGAGAGTATCCGATAATTATCTTGCACTGTTACCTGCCCCAATACTTCTCAATTAATGTTAAGTAAAATAACTTAACTCTTGAGTATAGTGCTTCTTTTTTGGATCGATATAGTATAGCACTAACAATGTTACTTTTGGATATTGTGTATGTAATTGACTAATCATCACTCTCTTAATCATCAATATTATTTATATTTATGTTGATGTGCTACGAGTCTATGATTGATTTCATTTGTTTGTTAATATTGTACATTTAATTATATAAAAAAATTTATTAACGTATCTCAGTTGTATCGTATCTTGATTTTTGAAATTTTCATGTATCGCCGTATCGGTGTAGTATCGTATCCGTATCGTATCTCGTATCCGGGCTTCACAGGTCAAAATAGTTTCTGATGTTAAAATGATTTATTAATATTGTCATATTAGTCATTAAATATACTTACTTATTATCGTATCATTTCTTATAAATATTTATTTTTTTGTAATTTTAGTCTTTATATGAAAAAAGTTATCGTGAGAATTGAGAGATTATTTTAACGTCAAAGACTATATTGATTAACAAAGTGTACAATTAAAAACTATTTTAAAATTTAAATACATTGATGGACCATTATGATTACTAATTACACAGTCATAGATCAAAATGACTATTATCCCTTAATAATTTTAGAACAGACAAGATGATACAAAAATCAAATTAAACAAGTTTGTTACCTCCTGCTTGCCGCTCAGTGTTTTGTCGAAAAAGTTTGTTTTTATTTTTGGGTACTTGAAGAATCGAATCTGAAATCTTAAGCAGGATCACACTCTCAGATTCCAAGTCAATATCACCGGGTCATGTTTGTTCACTGTGTTAAACGGGGAAAAATGGTCTACCTTTTGATCATGGTCATTTTCGCGGAAAGGGACATTTATTTAAAACCTTACTCCTACTTAATGTGTTATCTTCAACTTTGAGTGGTTCTTAACATAACAAAAAATGGCCATTCTATCTATCATGTTTTTTGTTGTCAATTTACTCTTGCTGTCCACCAAAATTTCCTCTGAAACTGATATCATAACACAATTTCTTCCACTTCATGATGGAAGCACATTGGTCAATGGAGCATTTGAACTGGGTTTCTTCAGTCCTGGTAGTTCCACAAACCGCTATGTAGGAATTTGGTTCAAAAATATCCCTATAAAAACAGTTGTTTGGGTAGCCAATCGCGACAATCCGATCAGTGACAAATCCGGCATATTGAGCGTAAACAAAGAAGGAAACCTTGTTCTTCTCAGCAAAAATGGCACAACTTATTGGTCAACAAATGTAACAACCAAACCTTCAACCTCAAGCTTCATAGCAAGGCTCTTAGGTACTGGAAACTTGGTTGTAAATGATGAGAAAGATCATAGTGATAATGGCTTTTACTTATGGCAGAGCTTTGACTATCCTACTGATACAATTCTTCCAGGAATGAAGCTTGGTTGGAACCTTACAAGTGGTCTTAATAGGCAACTAACCGCTTGGAAGAATTGGGATGACCCTTCTTCAAGTCAAATGACTTATGGCTTCATAAGAAGTGACAATCCTGAATCGGAGATAAGGAATGGTTCGTCGATGATATACAGAAGTGGACCGTTCAATGGTGATAGGTTCGCTGCTACACAAAAATTGAAACATGTTCCGTTATTCTATGTCGATTTTGTGAACAAAAAGGACGAGTATTATTTCACTTACCAACCCAAAAATCAGTCATTACTTTCAAGAATTGTCATCAACCAAACTGTTTCTGCTCTTCAACGCTTAACGTGGTCCAAAGAGAATAAAAAATGGATGTTGTATTTGAATGTTCCGAGGGAGGAATGTGATATCTACAATCGATGTAGTTCGTTTGGGATCTGCGCTATGACAGGCAAGTCCTCAATGTGTGAGTGTTTAACTGGATTCACTCCAAAATCGCCTCGAAATTGGAGTGAAAAGGATTGGAGTCAAGGATGTGTGCATAATGAAACTTGGAGGTGTAGAGAGAAAAATAAAGATGGCTTCATCAAATTTCAAAATGTGAAGGTCCCAGACACAAAGAAAACTTGGATAGATAGAAGTATGACACTTGAGAATTGTAAGGGTAAATGTTGGGAGAATTGTTCATGTACAGCTTATGCCAACACAAACATCCTTGGAAATGGAAGTGGTTGCATCCTTTGGTTTGGTGATCTTTTGGACTTGAGAGAATTACCAGATGTTGGACAAGATCTATATGTTAGATCCCCTGTCTCCGAAACAGGTATGGAATTTTATTTTAAACTTAGAAATCTTTGGTAAAACATTAAGTTTAAATATGCTTTAGGTCCACTAAAATATAATTTTTTACTTTTTAGAAAAATAGGGTCTTGTTAACCGGTGCCCCGTAGCACTGGTTAAGGAATCTATAAATAGAATTTTCTGTAAAAACTTACTTCATTTGGTGCTTAACCAATGCCCCGGAGGCGCTAATTAACATTCACTATTAAATATTGGTAAATGCTAACTTGTGCCTCTAGGGCACATGTTAAGGAACTCGTTATAGAAATATATGTATCAAAAGTTGTGCATTCAACTTCTTAAAAGTTGACATACTCCCTCCGTCCCAAATTATAAGCAAAAGAAACTTATTTTCTTTGTCCCAAATTATAAGCAAAAAGGACCAATTTTTATCATATTTAATTATGTTGTTTCAAAAAATTATCTTTTCCAAAGGAAAATTAAATGAAAAGTGTATTCAATTTGCTCTCTCTTTCATTTTCTCAATAACCAACAACCAATGAAAATTGTTTTTACATCTTCCGATAAAACTTATTTCAAAGATAACACAAAAAAACTATGTTAAAAACTACTATGTTTTAGTTTTCTTAATAAGTGTGGTTTTTTTTTTTTTGCTTATAATATGGGAAGGAGGGAGTATTATGTTTTCCAAATTGCTTTTTTTAGATTGTTTACTATGTGTCCTAAGAGCATAAATTAGCATGCCACTTAAATATTATGTTTGTTTTTAATTCCCATAAATATATAACTTTTTACTTTCAATTCTTGCTGTTTTGTATATTAAAGTGAGATTTGTTCATCTTCAAATTGATTCTTGTATAATATATAGAATATTTTATTTGAATACCATAACTTCAAAAAAAAAAATTACATTTCTCAATTTTAATATGAACAAATTTCGTAGTGATTAAAACAAACCACCATTATCCAAAAGCAAAAAATACTACAGAAATTAAAAGTAAAATATGATATATTTAGAAATGTGAAACGCATATTTAAACCGACAAATTGAAACATCAGTTAGTTTTGCAATAAATATTTAAAAAATATATGTTATTGTTTAATGATTTTTTTTTTTATTTCCCTATAAAGCAAACCGAGATAAAGTAGCTGCGACTCAAGGAAATCGATATCATTCAAGGAAAATGGTAATTGTGGTCTCAAGTACCACTTCATTAATTGTGATGCTTTTGATATTCATCACGTTTTTTTGTTGGAGGAGAAAAACCAAATCCAAATTAAGAGGTAATTTTTATGATTGTTATTTGCATATTACACATTCAGTCTCTGTTTTTTTTTTTTCTAACATTAGAGAAATGAATTTTTTTATTAATGATCACTTTACCATTATTATTAAAAAAAATTGAACTTTACAATTTAAAGTTACAATATTAAATTCACCGCGAAACTAACACCTCAAGTGTTGTCTCATATTCCCTCAAAAAAAAAAAAAAGTGTTGTCTCATATTATATGACATCTTGATAAAAACCAATTTACGTTAATTTGATTGTCATTTTACACACCTATTCCCTTTTTTGATAAAAAACGTGTTTCAATAGCATGTCTTTTAAAAAGGAAAATAATTGAAACATTCATATCTATTCTCTACCTTGAGAGAGAAGGGAAAAAAAGATGATGATATGATAAATGTGATGTGTTTAAGTGAATGAAAATCAAAGGCACATTTGTTCAAAAAGTGTTTGAACTTAAGTATCCCAATTTGATGTAATGATGCTCAATTAATATTTCTTAAATCTTTCAAAAAAAAAATTTAATAATTCCTAAAGTAAAACAGGTTGAATTAAAAGGAGGAAGATACAGTAAATCTTTTCTTGTACATACGATATGTACCATAATATTGAAGAACCATAATTTCCATGTGCAAAGAAGGGAATCAAATATTGCTCTTTAAAACACAACCTCAGGGTTGGAAGTTGGAACCAAATATAAGACCAAGATGTATAAATGGAGGCGTTTGCACCCCCTCGTGGACGGCCCTACTCCTAAACGAAACACATCAACAGACTCACTGCACTTCCAGCTACGGCCACCGGAAAGAGACAGATCTAGGCTAGAACCACTCAAAACTCAAGACCAAAAACTTGCCTCTCCTAATGAACTCGTTCGGTGACTTTGTCGCAAACAATGGGAAGATATTTCTTGAGTCGGTTGGAAAAGGAAAATAAGATTAAAAAAATATGAATTTAGGCATGAAACCATTTACACCTTCTCCTCAACTTACCATGTTCGATGATATCTCTCATGAGAAGGTATTTTCTCTCATCTCTGATATATGAGAGAAATACCTCACTATTGATATTATCGAAGGTAAAGATGGTTTCATGCCGGAATCCTTATTTTTAATCTTATTTTACTTTTTCAATAGACACGAGAAATCTCTTTCCATTGCCGGAGAAAAAGTCACAGAACCAGTTCATTGTTTTCTATTTTAATTGTGAGAGATCAAAGGAACCATTCAATTATAAGTAACGGTCTTGTGCTTTGTCTTCAGCTTCGATGGCTCAATTCTGGGATTCATTTTTTATTCCACAATTATTTGGTTCAAACCCTGAGGTTGTGTTTTTTACGAGCAATATTCGATTCCATGATTGAAACAGAGGGCATAGCTAGTATTATATAGGTGTTACAAAGTTTTTCTAATCTTGTTTATTTTATAGAGGAAACAAGAATCATGAAGACAAAAGTAAAGAGAAGTGAAATCAAACAAGAAGATCTTGAACTTCCTTTGTTTGACTTTGGTACAATAACATTTGCCACTGATGACTTCTCAAATGACAACAAACTTGGTGAAGGTGGTTTTGGTCCTGTCTATAAGGTAAGTTAAGGTAACATGCAACTTGTTAGTTTATGTTTATGAACAAAGGCCAAAGTCTAACTTTTTTAATTCATCATCAAATTACTTTAAAAATGTAATTTTTTAAGGGCACATTACCAGATGGACAAGATATAGCAGTTAAACGACTTTCACATACCTCTACTCAAGGAATCAACGAATTTAAGAATGAGGTTGTATTTTGTTCCAAACTCCAACATAGGAACCTAGTTAAGGTTCTTGGCTTTTGCATTGAAGAACATGAGAAATTACTCATCTATGAGTATATGCCCAATAAAAGCTTAGACTTCTTTCTTTTTGGTAAGTATCTACTCAAAAATTGATAAATATTTATAATTTCATTTGTTCTCTATTTGATTATTATTATTATTGTTATAATAGATAACATGGGTATATAACTTTTCAGATTCGTCTCGAAGTAAAGTTTTAGATTGGAATACGCGGTTCAACATTATAGGTGGAATTGCTAGAGGACTCCTTTATCTTCACCAAGACTCTAGATTACGGATCATACATCGAGATTTAAAAGCGAGTAATATTTTATTAGATAATGATTTGAGTCCAAAAATATCTGATTTCGGCCTAGCTCGAATGTGCGGAGGTGATCAGATTCAAGGAAACACAAGTAGAGTTGTTGGTACATAGTAAGTATATATTATAATAAGTAAGTGAGTTTAAAACTATATTATACATAAATAGAACCTCAAATTAATACATTTGTTATTTCTTTCAGTGGCTATATGGCACCCGAATATGCGATCGATGGGATATTCTCCATCAAATCTGATGTATATAGCTTTGGAATTTTATTGTTAGAGATTATAAATGGAAAGAAAAATAAAGGACTTTCCTATTCAAATCACAGCTACAATCTTATTGGGCATGTAAGTAACAAAAGTAACTTATATTTCTAAATACAATAATGGTTGTTAATTATTGTTTTGGATTGTTGTAGGCATGGAGATTGTGGAAAGAATGCATCCCAGTGGAATTTTTGGACACTTGTTTGGAAGAGGATTCATATATTCAATCTGAAGTATTGAGATGCATTCATATTGGTCTTCTATGTGTGCAGCAATATCCAAATGACAGACCAACTATGACATCTGTACTTGTTATGCTAACTAGTGATAGCACTCTACCCCAACCAAAAGAGCCTATCTTCTTAACTGATGAAATTACTTCTGAACAGAAGATTTCCTATTCAACAAATGAAGTATCTATAACAATGTTGGAACCAAGATAGAGAAAATGTTTTCTATTTCTCCATGGAGATTGATGATAAACTTGGGATGTGTCCTTTTGCTAAATATATGAATATGTAATGTTTTGCTTTAACATTCTGTACTTGTATAGTAATTAATTTCAGTAAAAAAAAGAAATATCTCAGCCTTGATCCTATAAATGTTATATTTCCTTGTTTTCTAACTATGCGTAACGATAATTAAATGTTAATGATCTTAGGTGATCAGGAGAATGGCGTCCGACAAGATTAATGCAGCTTTTTTTACAGAGGGGGGTTCATGTGTTCTTTCAGCATGGCATTGATAAACATCAAAGAAATTCTAGAAACATCAAAACTCAGAAACTGTAACCAACTATAGATTATAGAGACCAGCTTTAATTTCTTGCTTTTATCTCATGATTTTATAAGAAAAGGCAATCCAAGCTATCAACAATACATTCTCTCGTGTGAATTCAAATTTCGTTCCTTTTAGTTAATTACAAAACTAACTACTAATCAGTTGCACCCCCATGGAATGTTAGGGAAACAAACTTCATTCAATAATGGGAACATGACTTTAACATTACATTGTCTTACCGATGATAGTTAACTCAAAAATTAACAATTAAATTTAATGACTGAACTACTCCCTACAGAAAGTTAAGGAGTAACATTGCATATGTGAAGTGGAATATGTAAGTAAATATTTACTTACACTTTTATCCCATGTTAGAAGGAGTTCCTTTGTCTTTTACTATTCTATCTTGCCTCTAACGTTGTAATAGACATCTCATTTGGCAAGAACATTGCACAATTTGCCAACAAAGTATCTTCAGGAGTAAGAGATCTCTTTCAATGTAAAAGCCAGGAACCTTTGGCTTTGGCAATATTTTCCCACCATCCGAAATTAAAAGTACCGACGACATGTCCGGCCTATCTTCTGGTCTTTGTTGAACACATAATAAACCTACTTGTATGCATCGTATGACTTCAGAAGTTGTGCATCTTTCCTGTAACATTTCATCCAATACATCTAGTTGCCTTCCTTCTGTCCACAACCTCCATCGGTAAAATTGAGGAAATCAGATAAAGCAAGTTCAAAGCTATTCAAAATTGACTAATCCTTTACGTGTCAATTCATTTACATGTCCAAGAAGATTTTCAAATTGTTCTGGGTCAGAAAATTCCCCGTTCTTCATCCAGCTTATTATTTCAAGAACTATCACTCAATAACTAAAGATATCCGATTACATCGAGAAACTTCCACGCATAGCATACTCAGGAGGCATCTATCCACTGAAAAATATGAAGTTCAAACTAAAATTGGTGACAAAGTAATCTACTAAGGACATAAAATTTCTAGATATGACATGGTGATTGGTGACAATCCAATCTGATATACCATAATAAGAAACTCACTTACTAGGTTCCAGCCACTCTCTTTGTATTTGCCGCAACTTGATCTCCCAACAATGTTCGCGAGAATAAACAAGTCAGAAAGCAAATTAAGCACTATAAAGAAAACAACTCCCTAGATTAATAAGTATTTAGAAAAGTCTTGTAATCTCTTATACTATTATGAAGTACTTATACACATAAAAACTCGACATGACACTGACACTAACACAATGACCCTGGCAATAGTCTTAAATAAATAAATATAACTATATTTATCTATGATGTGTTGGTTTCCAACACCAACACGTATCGAACACCTTCCACATCTACAATAAAAAATGTCGGTGCTACATAGCTCAGATAGTTTAGAATTACAGCAATATTAAAATATTTTGCTGAAATCATTACAATGATAGTTTACACCTTTACACACAGCTACTGATGGAAGAATGAAGTGCATTCAACAAAATATCAGGAAACAGAGAGGAAATAAAGAAAGGTCTTGTACCTAATGAGAGAAGTTTCTTATCTCAACCGGTTCATCAAACCAGAGCAGACAATCACTTCCTCTCCATTCCATCCATATTGCATATATAGTTTTCACACTTATGTTCCTCACTTATCGATCGAGGATTTCACTCATAAAGTAAACTTGTAATGAAATTGGAGGCCTAACTCATCCTTAAAAACCGGTTCATAAGGTGAGGATTGCCTCTTTATATAAACTCTTATCAAGAGTCTTATCTATCCGATGTGGGACATGGATTTTTCCCAATAGTTTCTCATTGAAAACAAACCTAAATCAATGTTGTTGTTTTAAGTAAATAATAGTGTCATTCCAGTTTCATTCAATATTTAACAATAACGTGTCCCACCAGTAATCAAAACTCTGCCACAAAAAATGTTCTGCATATAGATTTGTTGAATCTCTTGGACTGAAGAAACCAACCTCAAATGTTCCATCAGATGAAACTAAAGTCTCACCTTCTCGGATAGATCGGTTTGGTGCTAAAGTATCTAGCGATGTGCATGTTCGTACTAGGAGAATAAAAAAAAACAAATATTTATTTTCAATTTATTTTTTTGTAAAAACAAAAAACCAAATATGTAAGATTCTGAAACTATACATTACTATCACACGTGTATGTTCAAAGCAACGTGTTTTTAAATTGCTACTTTTGGCAACATGTCAAATGACAAATGCAATCAGAAATGGAATGACTATGTAATAAAATAATAAAATAAGAAATATATGTTTGAATGATTTGATTGTTGGTTGGAGAACAATTGAGTTTATGTTGAATCCTGTTAGTGTCCTTGTGTCAATTGTCAGCAGAATAATTTTCCATTTTCATTTGGTATGCTGATTTTGTTGACATTTGTAAAATGAAATGAGAAAGGCACGTGTCACGTTTGAAAGGCTATTTTTCATGTGACTAAATGCAAGAATTTTCTATGGTAGATGGTTTACTAAAATTTTCCCCAAGTGGTATCTATTCATTGAGTTTCTACGAGTATTAAGTTGTGTGATATAAGTTTAAGAGGAATGCTAGCAACACACATTCTAACACACATTTTTCAATACATTCTCTTTGATAGGTTAAAAGTCACATAGGTCCCACCAAATCATGTGGGTCCTATATAAATTTGGTGGGTCTTATATGAATTTTAACCAATCAAAGAAAGTGTGTTGAAAAGTGTGTGTTAGAATGTGTGTTGCTAGCATTTCTCTAAGTTTAATTAGTATTTGTCTTATGTTGTGGTTTAATTAATGCGGTTTACTTCACTTGGTAAAATAAAAACCGTAAACTTAACCAAATGGTATGGTTGAGTCAAAAAATTGTCTGAACACATCCGAACCAAATACGGTTTTTTCGGTTTGAGTTGGTTTAATTTACTATTTTTCTATTGAGTTGGTTCTGTTTAAACACTCGTAACATCGATAAATCTTTAATGCATACTTTCCCACTATGCTATATACTATTTACTATTATTATTTATCTTTTTTTTTATACAAATTATTATTTATCTTTATTCAATTCTTTAATTTTTTTTTTCATATCATTAATAAAATATATTTTTGAAAAACTATTAATAATTATTATTGTTTATACAACATTAATTTAATTTCTTAATGCATCTGACATCGCAACAATGACATATAATTTAAGATGGAGTACAGTAATTCTGTACAAACTAATTTTAATTTTATTTTAGAGAAAACTAATTTTAATTTTTGTGACGATAGAAAACTATTGTATTGGTTCCAGAAAAGTTGAACGGTACAGCTAGCTAGTTAAATGAAACAAATTTTCCTTTTGCTTTTGAAATGTCAACCTACAAACAAAGACTATATTTTCATACTTATAAGTCTTACCTAACGTTGAAAGAAAGACCGGCGGCTGGGATTTTGCCATGAGAGCTTCTTTGGTCTCTACAGTTGAATAAAATAGAATAATTTTCTTTGGTCAACCATGGTAAGTGTTAACTTGTTGAACTCAATTTAATCATGAGAAAAATAAAGGTTAAATATAGGTCATTTTCGGTTTTCTCTCATGTAAAAATTTTATTTTGATTCACCCCTGTAAAATATTTTTGCTCTCTAATAAGCCAAACAAAAACGAAAATTTCTTGGAAAAAAAAAAAAATTGGTTTTTGTTTGGCCTATTAGGGTGTAAATCAAAACAAAAATATTTTACAGAGGATGAATCAAAATAAAAATTTTAAAGGGGAAAAACCAAAAATGACCTATATTAAATGGGGTAAAGATCTATTAATCCAAAAATAAATACTCATGTTAGTCTTTGACATTTTTACATGAATGACAAAGTGTAATTAATTTGCGTATTTTCAAACGAAAGGAGTAGTATTTATTTGAGGTGAAAATCAAATTTGAAACTAAGTCGGGGCAAATAGTTAACAAAATGGCTTCACCATCAAGCATCTTGTACTCTTATGTCCACTATATTCCCATCCTACCATAAATTAAACTCATCTTCCTGTTTAGAATCAAATAAAATGGTTGATAGTAGAATCACAGAGTTCATAATTTTGTTCTTTTTATCCTGCAGCTTGAGAACAACCACTTCACTTGACACTTTATCTCTGAATCAATCTATCCATGATGGCCAGAGTTTGGTTTCAGCAAAAGGAACTTTTAAAGTCGGTTTCTTTAGTCCAGGAAATTCTAGAGGAAGATATTTAGGTATGTGGTACAGAAATTTAACCCCTTTAACAGTTGTTTGGGTTGCCAACAGAGAAACACCACTGCACAATAATTTAGGAGTCCTAAAACTCAATGAGAATGGAGTTCTTGTGATTCTCAACGACACAAACAACGCCATTTGGTCCTCGGATGCATCAAACAAACCAGCAAATAATTCCATAACTGCACAGCTATTGGACAATGGAAATCTTGTATTGAAAAATTCGTCAAACAATATTTTGTGGCAGACTTTTGATTATCCATGTGATACATTATTGCCGGGAATGAAGCTTGGATGGAACTTAGTAACTGGTTTAAACATGTTTGAATCGTCGTGGAAAAGTGCAGATGATCCAGCAAAGGGAGTTTATTCTGTAAACATTGACATTAGAGGATATCCTCAACTAGTTATTATGAAGGGATCTGTGATAAGATTGAGAATAGGATCGTGGAACGGTCGTGCTTTTACCGGATATCCAACACAACCATTGAAACAAAAGCAAAGATTTGAATTTGTCATGACTGAAAAAGAAGTGTATCATCGGTATGAAGTTGTTGATAGTTCTGTTGTATCTTTATATAAGCTCTCCCCTTTAGGAAATTTACAGGCTTTAGCTTGGACAAGTGAAAAAAGCGAAAGGATAGTGATTGAAACGGGCATGGAAGATTCGTGTGATAGTTATGCAATGTGTGGTGCTAATTCTGTATGCAATATGGATGGTAACGTTCCTAAATGTGAATGTTTTAAAGGTTATGTTCCTAAGTTTCTGGAACAATGGAATATATCATATTGGTCTAGTGGCTGTGTTCCAAAAATTAAGTCTTTTTGTGGAAACAATAACACAAGTGGTTTCTTGAAATACAGTGGACTGAAATTGCCAGATACGTCTTCTACGTGGTACAATAAAACCATGAACCTTGTGGAATGTCAGAAGGCGTGTATGAACAATTGTTCATGTATGGCGTATACAAATGTGGATATCCGAAATGGAGGAAGTGGTTGTTTACTTTGGCTTGATGATCTAGTTGACATGAGAGTATTTTCTCAATGGGGACAAGATCTTTATATCAAAGTCCCTTCATCAGAATTGGGTAAATTTAATTTTTTATATCTACTCTTTGGTTATTCATTTGCATTTCCTTTCCGATATACTTTACTAAATTCTGATATTGCAGTTAGAACTTTCTAATGAAACATTCTGATATTGCTGGTGAAGTGTTATGCTCGAGTGGAAAAGTTAAATACTGTGACTTTAGCTCTACATATATACTTCTTCTAAGAAATTGACTATATACTTTATTTTAGTTCAACAACTAGTTGTACAAATAGTTGATGATTGATCACTTGTGTATTGCATTTATCAGATGATGTTAGTGTTAATAGCAACAAAAACCAGAGGCAGCAGTTGATACGGATCACAGTTGCCGTGATAGTTTCTGGATTCCTCACATGTGCTTGCATAGTAATATTTATAAAGAGAGGTAAACTTTGTTTGTGGTTATAACAACAATTCATGCTATATTGCAATCATCCGTATTAATTATGTTTATGATAATTTTTTGATTTATAACATATGTATTGAAAAGTTTCAAAATCGATCTGGTATTTGTACACATTCTAATATTTTAGTTTGCCAAAAATAGAGACAGAAAGAAAATATGGACACCTGTGTTTGTAATAGTAATTAATTTCTTGATATTGTAATCTTGTACGTTTCAGTGGCGCCGAGAGTATATCATCTTGCACCATTTCAATGGAGGAAAAAATATTTTAGGTTGAGGAAAGAAGACCCTGATCTGCCAATATTTAGTTTTCCAATCATTGTGAAAGCAACTGGTAATTTTTCTAGCAGAAATAAACTTGGGGAAGGTGGATTTGGACCAGTTTATAAGGTAGTATTTCCATAATCCAAAAACATGTTAATTTTCTAAAAAAAAAATATTGATTAAGTATTCCAAATGATGGTTTTCAGGGTACACTGATAGGTGGAAAAGAGGTAGCCATAAAACGGAACTCAAAAATGTCTGATCAAGGGTTGGAGGAATTTAAAAATGAAGTTTTGTTGATTGCAAAGCTTCAGCACCGTAATCTTGTGAAGCTTCTTGGTTGCTGTATTCACAGAGAGGAAAAATTGTTGATCTATGAATACATGCCCAATAGGAGCTTAGACTACTTCATCTTTGGTCTGTGCCTTTGTTGTTTGGCTTTGCCCTAAAATATCTATATTATTTTCCTTAATCAAGTGGTATGCTAAACATATAAGTGAAATTAACCAGATGAAACTAGAAGCAAACTCTTGGACTGGTCGAAGCGTTCCCATATTATTGCTGGCGTTGCTAGAGGACTTCTTTATCTTCACCAAGACTCCAGACTTAGAATAATTCACAGAGATTTAAAGTTAAGCAATATCTTACTAGATGCCCTTATGAATCCAAAAATCTCAGACTTTGGCCTGGCTCGGACATTTTGTGGAGATCAAGTGGAAGCCAAAACAAAGAAATTGGTTGGAACATAGTAAGTTACCTTCTTTTTGTACTCAGCGTATAGCGTATATACAGTCATTTTTTCCCCCTTTCTTATCCTTATGTATCAATGCTTTCAGTGGCTACATGCCTCCAGAGTATGCTGTGTATGGTCGTTACTCCATGAAATCAGATGTGTTTAGTTTCGGAGTAATAGTATTGGAGATAATAAGCGGGAAAAAGATTAAGGTGTTTTATGATCCAGAACACTCTCTCAATCTTCTTGGCCATGTAAGTGCAATCAATATACATTTACCCATTTGAATTATGTCAAATCATAATAGATTAAAAGTAATCGACTTCTAAAAATTTCATTTCCATAGGCATGGAGACTCTGGAATGAAAACACGGCAATGGACCTAGTTGATATGCACTTACTTGAAACAATCAATTATTCTGAAATCTTACGATATATGCATGTTGGGCTGTTGTGCGTACAAGAAAAACCGGGAGATAGACCAGACATGTCATTTGTAATTCTTATGTTGAATGGTGAGAAATTATTGTCTCAGCCAAAAGCTCCGGGATTTTATACTGGAAGGGGCTTACCTAAAACAATATCGCCAACTTCAAATCAGATGTCAATTACAACTTTTGAGGCAAGATAAAATATGAAATTTCAAACCAATTAATGTTTAGACTAATATAGCTTCAAATGATTAATGTTGATTTGATACTTGAACATGTACAGAATTTGTTGTAAATACCTTTATATAGTATATTAAAGACCACAGTTTGTGTCTCCTTTATCAGTGTTATGCAATTTTATGTTCAAGACAATTACATCAAATATTGAATGGTAGATTTTATTGATTGGATAATCTTACTCACGCAACTATAAGCTTTGCTACTTACTACTTACTAGTTTATTGTTATTTTATCCTTTCCTTATTTGCACTAGAAATGAGATTGAAATTGTGTCTGAATGGCTGCTATCAATTGGTAATTGATTCCGGTAATCCACTTGTTTATCAGAAACTCAGAACATCTCTAGACCATAAAACTTACAAGAGATTCAATATATTTGTAACGCTGGTGTACAAAGTATATGAAGAATATTTTACACTTTATACATACAGTAAGTAACAACATAGAGAAGATAACTAACTATATTGTTTAAGGTAAGAACTATGAGAAACTTGTGAGCTTTATTCATGTAAGTAAACAATTTTGCTTATCAGTAAACAATACGCTCGTTGCATACTGAGGCTTCCTTCAAATTGCAGCTTAACTTAGGAGTAAGTAAACAATTTCTTTTTCTAATCACATCTTCTGTTTTCGTTCCTTTGCTTTGCTTATCTTTTTGTGACTTCTGTTGGTTTTCCGGTGTTCGGGGTTCCTTGTTCTAGTTTCTAGTTTCGTTTGATTCTGGTTTCTGATTTTGTTAACTTTCGTGCCTAAGTATACAATTTATGGTCTCGAATGCTATGATTTTTCTGTTCTGGTTATGTTTCATGTTGATTTTGTTTAGTTTGTGATTGTGTTTTTTTCCATTTTCTTCTTCCCTGTTCTACTCTGTATATTAAATACAATTAACTTCCACTTTCTCTCATTTTTTATATAGAACAACTTTAGACATGGTTTTTCAGTCGCTAATTGATTGAACATATTTGTATTTAGGGATGGATCAAATTTCCCTTCATTACATTATATTACATGGTGAATAAATTTTTATTTTTGTCTTTCAACACAACTCCAATGCTAGAATGACTTTTTGAGTAAATAGGTAAATACCCACTAAAATCAGACAAGTTAGTCCCTCTATCTATTTCCTCCGTTAAAGTTGATGACGTGTCCGTTAAATATATGTAGCACTGACACGTATCAGATGGATAGTGACATGTCATAGGGGGTGTTTGCCTATAATTTTAAGGGGTGTTTGCCCATTTTTTAAAATTTATTTGCCTGTAATTCCACGAGGGTGTTTGCCTTTTAGATTTTACAACCCATACCTTTCCCTCACCATTTAACCTCACTTCATGGAAATGTGTATATAAGATTGGTGTATTTTCTTTCTTGTGAACAAGTTATTTACTTCACATTAAGTATGTCTGCAATGTTGGAGTAAGTGATTGTGTATCATTGAATGGAAATAAAAGGTAGAGGTGAATTATGGACAAATACCCTCTTGATGTGTCACTATCCATCTGACACATGTCAGTGTCACATGGTCATTTAACGAACACGTCGACAACTTTATCAAAGGAAATGGGCGGAAAGACTAAGTTGCGTGACAATTTACAATTTGAAGGGGGTATTTTCCTTTTCTAAAATTTCAGTGGGATAATTGCAAGATTTTCATATTTTAGGGTATTTGCCTATTAACTCATGAATTTTTATAACATAGACTAGATGCATTAGTTGTTCAAAACCTAAAAAGTGAATTTTTTATTTTCTTTTGAGGGAAACCAAAAAAGTGAATTGTCTCCTATAATAAAGAACTGAAGTAGTATCCATATAGTAAATGTGGGTTTTCTTTTTGTCAACCCTCCCGTTCTTAAAGGACATAGACATTAGTAATCCAAAGTTTAGCTAGGAGGAATGTAAAGCCTCGTCAAGAATTGTTCCTGATGACATGCTGTCATTACGTAATTTTTAGGACTTATTTTGACAATTTGATAGAGTTCTGAGGCAATATGAAGTATCCAGGGGTGTTAAAAGCAAGAAATTTGGAAGAGCTGAAAGTAACCAATCGTGGCACGATTTTCCTAGTCATGACACGATTTTATGACCAGAGAGGAAGTTTTTGGAGCTAATGAAATCGTGATGCGATTTCTAGTGGCGTGGCACGATTGTGAAGAAGGATCTGGAAGAAGCCTAGGTTAATGACGAATCCTGACACGATTTTCCTAACAGTGGCGCGATTTTCGCTTTAGTCAATTTTTCCTATTTAAGCTGAAGTCAGTTCCAGAATTAAGGGTTACGATTTTGGAGAGCAAAAGTGCGATTTTGAGACCTGAAGACTGCTGAATGGGTGATTTCATCTTCCTTTTACCAGTTCATGTATATTTTAATTCTTCCATTGATTATGCAATTTGTAAACTCAGTTATGAGTAGCTAAATATCTTAGATATTAGGTCCGAGATGAATCTGTGAAACCCTAATTGAAACATGTTGCTGTGAAACTCTATTTATTCTGAATGACAATCTAGTTTTTATTCAATTCAATTGTTCTTAATGTTTTTTATATCCTGATCAAATATAAACATGAATTCGTGAGAATGAATGACTACTGGCCATAACTTTCTACTTAGACCTAATTGAATTGTTCAAATAAGCATGGTTAGTCTATGAATGGATAATCGTTTGTTTGTGATATTAGGTTTACGTTCGTAAAACCTTCAAGAATTATTAGATCACCTAAGGGATTAAGGGTTGTAGTTTGAGAAGAGGGCTAATTTGTTAACTATCGTGAAACTAGAGAATCATTCATAAGAATAGGTGTAGTGGACCAATTAGGGGAAAGCAGAGGATTCGAAAGACCTGATCTCATCTCTCTCCATATTTTCTTAATCAATCTTTATTTTATGTTACTTAATTTCATAAAATCAAACCAAATCAACTGCCTAGGGGAAATCAATATAAACTTTTATACATGTTATTTAATGACGCAATTGAATTGTTGAGATTAAAATAGTCCTTGTGGGAACGATATTATTTTACTACTTCGATAGTTTTTGGTACACTTGCTAAATATCTATCAAGTTTTTGGCGCCGTTGTCGGGGACTGTTGAATTATTTCAACAAGGCCATTTCGTTAAAATTTAGAATTTTTGCAATTTATTTTTCTATCATAATTTTTTTTTTATTGTTTCAAGAGTTCATTATTGTTTTTGTATCGTGCAGTGCTACCAAGGCATTTTGCTGTTTATGAGAGGTAGAGGACAATCAATTGATCTACAATACGATCCCGAGATCGAGAGGACTGCTAGAGTAAATCGGAAAGTTGTCTGGTTATTAAAGTCTGTTCCACCTAGTCCGAGAACACGATACACAAGTCCAACACCGACTGAACCTGAATCAATCCAATCTCCTAAATCTAAAACTATGGGAGATGCCAATCCACCACCAAGACCTAAGTTGAGTGACTATGGGTTAGCTGCCAACCGTGGTCGCCTAACTCATGTTTTTCAACCCACAAACTCCGTCGCTTTTGATATCAAAACCTCAATCCAAAACCACTTGAAGGATAAGCAGTTTGACGAGTTTGACAATATGACTCCTCATGAACACTTGAGTCATTTTGCTGAAACATGTGAGTTTTGTGTGCCTCTAGCTACTATGACTGATGATCAAAAGAAACATAGGTTATTCCCTTTCACCTTGACCGGAAAAGCCAAAGATTGGTTGTTGACCTTACCCAATGGAACTATTCAAACATGGGACGAGCTTGAGTTAAAATTCCTAGAGAGATTTTTCCCTATGTTCAAATATTGGGAGAAGAAAAATGAGATAAAAAACTTTAGGCAAGGGGAGAATGAGTCACTTTATGATGCTTGGGAGCGGTTCAAATTGCTGCTTAAGAGGTGTCCTGGTCATGAATTCAAAGACAAACAATACCTACAAATCTTCACCGAGGGGTTGACACACCAAAATAGAATGTTCTTAGATGCTTCAGCTGGTGATAGTATGAGAGTGAAAACTGATCATGAAGTTCAAACGTTAATAGAGAACATGGACCAAAATGAGTATCGTGTTGATGCAAAGAAAAAGAAAAGGGGAGTGTTTGGGGTTAATGATACCACTACCATCTTAGAAAGCCAAGAAGCCATCAACAAACAATTAGAACTTCTAACCAAGCAATACCATGGGTTGACCCTTGAGAAACCAAAGCAATAGGTACCTGCAGTCAGTTGTGACCTTTGTGGTGAGGGGCATGCAAATGGTGAGTGTGTACCAAAAGGAGCGAGTGAGGAAGCCAATTACATGGGAAACTATCGGAAGGGAAACCCTTACTCTAACACTTACAATCTAGCCTGGGCACAACACCCTAATCTAAAATACACAAACAACAACACTTTGAACCCGCTTCTATCTAACCCTCAACAACAGCAGCAAAGGAAGTTGTCCGCTCTTGAGGAGACAATGAATAACGTCATGAAGATGACTCAATCCAACTATGAACAAATGAAAGCCAGTCAAGAGGCTGAAAGAAAGAGCAATGAAGCTGCAAGAAAAATGTTTGAAACCCAAATTGGGTAGATAGCAAAGCAGCTTGCTGATCAGAATAAGGGGGGGGATTCACAGGTAACACTCAAGATAACCCTAAGAACGAGACTTGTAATGCCATTGAGCTGAGGAGCAAAAAGGTTCTAAAACCTTTATCTCCAAAATCCACAAAGAAGAATGAGGAGTTAGTAGTGGAGGAAATAGAAAAGGGTGTAGTTGAAAATAGTGCTGATGAGGTAGGAGTTGAAAAATACATTGAACATGGCGTAGTTGAAAAAGAGAGTGATAATGGTGTAGTTGAAAACGAAAGGAAGGAAAAAAAAATAATGAGGTAGAAAAAAGTGAGAAGTTGATAGATGTTGATTTAATCTTGAGGAAGTCTAAGAGCCAATTGTTGAATGATGGAGATAAACCACAAGTTATTCCATCTTATGTGAAGCTTCCTTATCCTCATTTATCCAAAAAGAAGAAGAAGGAGAAAGGACAATGATGACAGTCTGTCATTTCACATTTTTAGAGTCTTTTTTATGATATTTTGGAGTTCACAAGCAACCTTAAGCAGCAAGAAAAGCAAGAAAAATTGAGGAAACTGAAGAATGGGAATCGTGTCACGATTACTGAAAAACGTGTTACGATTTGAGCAGAGCAAAGTGCGATTTTGAGACTAAAAGACGGCTATAAGGGCGATTTCTTCACTCTTTTACCAGTTCATGTATGTATTTATTCCTCTAATGATTATGTTATTTGTAAACACCATTATGAGTAGTTAAGTCCATTAGAGGTTCGGTTTGAGATGATTCTTTGTAACCCTAATTGAACCATGTTGCTGTGAAACTCTATTTATTGTGAATGACAATCTAGTTTTTATTCAATTCAATTGTTCTTAATGCTTTTTATATTCTGATCAAATATAAACATGATTTAGTGAGAACGAATGACTACTGGCCCTAGCTTTCGACTTAGACCTAATTGAATTGTTCTAATAAACATGGTTAGTCTAGGAATGGATAATCCTTTACTAGTGATATTAGGTTAACGTGCTTAAATCTTCGAAGATTATTAGACCACCTAAGGAATTAGGGGATGTAATCCTAGAAGAGGGTCCTAAGTGAAGGGATTGATTAGGGCTATTTTGTTAACTATCGTGGAACTAGAGAATCATTCATAAGAATAGGTGCAGTATACAAATTAGGGGAACATCGATGAATCGAAGGACCTAAGCTCATCTGTCTCTTATTCTTAAAACCAATCTTTATATTTTATCGTTACTTTTATGCAATTAAACCAATCAACTGCCTAGTGGCAATTCAAAATAACCTTTTCTACATCCTAATTAATAGCATATTCGAATTGTTGAGATTCAAAACAGTCCTTGTGGGAACGATAATATTTACTACTTCGATAGTTTTTGGTACACTTGCCAATTGTCTATCAAGTTTTTGGCCATGCTGCCGGGTACTGTTAAATCATTTCAACTTGGCAATTTTGTTTTTATTTAGGATTTCTGTCATTTATATTTTTGTTTATATATTGAAAAAAAATTATGATTTATGCTCTTCAAATATATTTCTTTGTGATGTGCTACTAAAAGGTTTCTCTAAGTTTTGTAGCAATGTGGGATAGTCGATCACTGGTAGATTCTGAAGAGATTGAAATCCTACGATATGAAAAATGCATGATATCTATACATATAAAGGATTTGGAAAGAAGATTGAGTATGTAACGCCCTATTTTCTTATTTAATTATTTTTGGTTGAGTTTAGAGTCTTTTATGTGACTTATATGATTTATGTTGATTTATGACGTGTGTGGTGTTTTAATATATTATTAAGTTGCTTTATATTATTATTTAGTAGAATATGTTGGAAAATTAGAATAAGTATATTTGAGGGGCTGGTTTGGATTTAGTTAGAAAATACGTGGATTTAGTTGGAAAATATGTTGAGGGTATGAGATATAAAAGCTAAAAGACAGACACAAATTAGGTTTAGAAGCTTTTGGAGAAAAAGAGGAGAACCAAGAGAAGAGGAGAGCCGAGAAAAGAGAGAACCTGTAGAGTCTTGCAATCACCAATCTAAGGTAAGGGTGGGACTAATATTCTATAATCTTAGGTTGTATAATTCTGAAATTGAATTTAGCATGCAGTTTTGTTGTTGTTTCATGTGAATTGAGAATTAGGGTTTAAAACCGGAATTGATGAATGAACATGTAGGATTGGATGTTAAGAGTGTAGAAAGCCCGTAGAATTCAAAGCTAATTGATGTTCAGGTTGTAGAATGACCATAGGTTGAGTTTCCTATCAATTTTAGAATTGGGGTTGATGAAAGTTGGGTTTTTGGGGTTAAAAATCGCACATCCCGATAGAGAACCTGTTATGTTCGCCACCGCGAGTAGTCTGCTCGCCATCGCGAGCTATACGTGACAGAGAGCAGTGTTTGCTCGCCATCCACTCGCCACGGCGAGTGATTGTGTAACAGAGAGCAGTGTTTGCTTGCCACGGCGAGTAAGTCCGCCCGCCACGGCGAGTAACCTAGTAGTGCTGTACCTTTTCATGTTCTTGTGTTGTATTCATACATTTCTGTTTTGAATTAGCCTTTGGTGCATACCTGAAAGCTTTAGGTGATATTATCAGTTACTCAGATGGTTTGTTTGTCAAGAATGACATGATTTATG
>Ga0228711_1003221_pt1 | contig 25331 bp, 5 predicted proteins | sample MedpolnodulmetaG_2_FD_177996 | JGI IMG/M metagenome (GOLD analysis project Ga0228711, IMG submission 177996) | Root nodule microbial communities from Medicago polymorpha collected in Santa Monica, California, United States - brown nodules | ecosystem: Host-associated > Plants > Roots > Nodule... | reverse complement strand
CTCCTTCTCCATTTCCATTACCTGCTCCCCCACCTTCACCACCACCACCACCTCCTCCATTTCCTCCCAACCCACCAGTGCCTCCACCTGCACCAAAACCACTCCCCCGACCATACCCTCCTCCATTGCTAGTTCCGCCTCCACTCCCTCCTCCTCCTCCTCCTCCTCCACCACCACTATGTCCTCCATTTCCCCCACCCATTCCAAAACCAGCTCCAAAACCACTACCTCGACCTGCCCCTCCACTACCTGTACCACTACCAAAACCACCACCTCCTCCACCGCCACTTCCACCTCCAAAACCACCAAACCCTACCCCAACACCAAAACCACTACCATGACCATAACCAGCACCATTCCCACCAACGCCACCACCTTCTCCTCCTCCCCCTCCTCCTCCAATACCCATTGCACCATCTCCATTGTTTCCTTCGCCTGAACCATAACCTTCACCATGCCCTGAACCCCCATCAACACCACCTTTTCCACCACATTTCCAACTTCTATATAAACAATCATCGTCATTATCATCACCGGACCTCCAACGAGTAGGATCAGCAAAATTACTACCATCTATATTCCTCCCATGACAAATACCACTCATCCAAGCACAAAGAGTACTCAACACAAGTAATGCCAAGTACAAATACTTTGCCTTAGTAGAAGTACCGGCACCCATACTGATTTTAGACAACTTATTTGCTTGACGTTCTTTGTTGTAATGTCTCTTTATATAGAGAACTACGTGCACTAAAATAACACTACATGCTCATTGTTGAATCATAAAGATAACTTAGACATGTGACATGTGCTATAAAATTTGAACATCGAATTGCTTTAAGGTCCAATCAGTTTCTCGCGTATTGGTCAACCATGGCCGACAATATATGTTAAAAAACCTTAGGTTCATATGATTGTTGTAATGTTGTGTTTTAATCTAATGAACCTCCAGCTAGACAGCAATATTATATCATAGTCATTAGTTATTTGTAGTGGAGTGGGTAGCTAAGTATATCTTCTAATAATATCTAAGTATATGATTGATAATTATATCATGCCATAAACAATTGGCTTCTAAATTTTTTCAATGTGTAATACTAAAACATTAATGTGGTTTCTTAATTAACTGTTCGCACTTGAGAAATATTAATGCAAGAGCAGCAATGTGGATGCCATGTGACCAACTAAAAGTATTGAATTTTAGTTACTGATATATAATTGTTCTTTTTGGCATAGAGCAATGTTTGGTTTGATAATGGGTTAGACACTTGAAGTGTACGCCTACAAAAATACAAACATATCCCCCACTTGCAAAGCACTCCCAAATTTTCATCTTTAATTTTTTTTTTCTTCTTATTAACAAGGGTACCCCGCTTTGTAAACAAGTTAAAGGGTTACCACACCATTTTAAAAAAAAACTTAATTTCTTCTCAATTTACCAACAAACCAAGTCCAAGATGTTGCTTTGATTCTATTAATCAGTTCATCGAAATCAACCACTTCACCATTGAAAATTATACCCCTCCGATGTCGAAAATAAACAATAAAATGTTATGTCTTATTGTCTAAAAAAATCAACTAATTGTATCATATTTAATACTATTTTTCATATAATACTGTTTAATTAATTTCTATTTAATATTTCAATAACTCTTTTCCTGTTAATTTAATTTAATGGATACATTGTATAGTTGATGACAGCTTTGCTTTTTAATTTAATGGATACAATTTAACAACGAGCACATTCTCTTCTTTTTGTACAAATTTATAAATTTATGTTAGGAGGCACAAATTTATTTATTTTTTGCTAATATAAAATTTAGAGTAAGGAGATGGCATCCTAGTCCAAGCAGGACCTTCGTGTTCAAAAAATATTTATAAAGATATTTACATTTACCTTCCTCTAAAACCCTTAGAATTTAGGTTAAGCGCACCTAAACAAGCGCAAATGTTTTTATAGCATATATGTTCAAGTATACTCAAGAAATCATATATTGTTTGAGAATGGAGACAAATGTTAATTTTTGAACAACACTATAAGGTGATCAACTCACAAATACAACCAAAGATAAAACTGTAAGAACTTACACACAATGTCTAATGTGGACAGTAGCTCAAAGAGGTATGCAAAGTTGAGGTTGGAACATATACCAATTTTTGTTTTTGAATCGCGTTGATGATACAAGTTATATGAGTATATTTTAATCTGTCTTAAAGCATTGAATTAAAAAAAATACAGTAATTTCATTAAAAAAAATACAGGAATTATTTTTGGATTTTTTAAATTAGCTAATAAAATAATTATCCTAATCAAAAAATTTCTTAGCAATTGGTCAGTAATTCTTTCAGTGATATTACTGATTACCTCGCTTTAATATGCCTATCCTCCTAACGTGGTACTCGAATTTACATGTGCTATATATTCATTAGTGACTATTTTCGAATATCCATATAAATGAAGTATGGCGTAAAGTCAATCATTTTTATAATCAAAACTCAAAAGTGATAGAATGATTTAAAAGTTATAAGAATTGAAATAGGCATCGGATGCTTTTCTTTTGGGCGGAAAATTAGTGTCGTATTGAGCACTTGCGTATCTCAAGATCATTGCTTGTTGGGGGGCACAATCTCCATTTTTAAGTTTGTGGGTGCTTACAATATTTGTCACGTTATAAATAAGTTTTTTTTTTTTTAAAAGAAAACCTTATAAATAAGTTAGAAAGCTAGAATAAATAATGAAGATCGCATTTGTATAATCTCGAAAGTGATTCATCAAATAAAGAACCGAGTGATATATTAGGGGTTTCAAAAAACTTTAGGAGGTCCAAAATCTTCCGAAGATCTTACTTACTAAGGTTAGAGATCGTTATTTATTCATAGTGTTAGAGTATGGTCATAGCGTGTGGGGAGTTTTTTATATCTAAATTCATCTAAATTAAAATTACAAATCGATGATGAAAAAAAAAACAAAAAAAGCTAAACAAATCCAAATATTATACTATGCTTTTGGAGGAGCCTACAAACAACATTGGAGTGAATCATCCTATTGAATTTATAACTGTTAGCACAACAATAAAATGATAGAGAGATTTGGAGAGAAAGAATAACAATCATTTGGAGTTGAAAGTTGAAACTAATTACTTTATTGGGAATGATCTATGTACAACAATCATATTTATACTAGTTAAATGTATTAACAGTTGAACAAACTATGACTAAATATAAGAGAAGTCTATATTTTAATAAGAGCTATATATGCTATACATAGCGATAACAATCATCGTGAATTTCCCTCAAAAACAATCATCATGGATTGATAACAAATGAGAAATTGACCAATCACAATCAGTGTTGAGCATACATCTTGGAAAGTTGGTAGAAAAAAGAAAAAATAGACATCATTATATAGTGGGTGAGTGAAATACATGCAACTTATGTCGTAAAATATTCGCCGGTGACATTTTTGCTTTAAATAGCATTTTCCTTTTGATTATAGACTAGAATGTGACTAGATAGAAGTCTATAGTAACTAGAAGTAAAAAAACATAAAAAACAAAAACAAAAACACAAAAACATAAAAATATATTTTTACTTTAAATAGCATTTTCCTTTTAATAATAGACTTGAATAAGTAACTAGAAGTACTCCTATCTTTATATTTTACCTCCAAACTAATCTGAATATAGTATCCCTCCTACTTCTCATGTGTTTGCAAAGAAAACAGTAAAGCAAATTTGATTGTTGGTCCTTTAACATATCTAACCATTCGTTTAATAGCTAATAGATGTGACTTCCTAGGGTCATGCATAAATCTGTTTATCACTCATACATCAAAGTAAATACCATGTTTCTTGTTATATAAGTATCTTAGGGATCCTACTAACTGTTTGAACAAAGAAAAAATTTAAATGATTTTTTTTTTCATAAACGTTTATAATATGATAAGAATCTCTTACAAAAATAATTTTTTTTTTAACAAAACATGAATCAAATATGAATTTTTATGTTTTTGGTACTTAAAAATTCATATTTAATTAAGTTTGGTTAAAATATTCTAATTTTTTTTGGAGAGATTCTACTAATATTCTACGCATTCGTGCAAAAATTCATTCAAAAAATTAAAGGGTAAACATAACTAGACTTAAAAGCATGAACAGACAAAAATAAAATTTGGGTGACTAAAAGTCGAAGAATTTATTTTAGAAAACTAAAACAAAAAGTTAAAATATTTATAAAAACCAAAAACTTATTTAAATTCTAATTTTAAAATAAATTAATATAAAAAATAATATGATATTAAATGATGACTACATGATCAACAAAACTCTAAAATTTCAATAAACTTATTGCTATAACGGCTTTTCTAAAACTTGTAGGTCTTATTGGATGTAGTATTATTTAAACAGAAGAAATCCGCCTTATTTCTCACCCAATACTAATGAGTGATAATACAACCCTGCATAATTAAGAGGAAGTTGAAATGAACACAAAAAACCAATATGCATCTTATACATAAAAGTGTGTTGACAATGGCAAAATCACGGTCGTAGCTGATTGAAAATTTCCCCACCAACACCGCCACTACCTCCATTGCCACCCCCATATCCTCCATTTCTTGCACCATTGCCACCGCCAATCACACCACCACCTCCGCTACCAAACCCTCCATTTCCACCACTATAACCACCACCTATTGCTCCACCATTAGATCCTCCATTCCCTCCACCATAACCACCACCTATACCTCCACTGCCAGATCCTCCATTTCCATCACTATAACCACCACCGCTAGATCCTCCATTCCCGCCACCATAACCACCACCTACACCTCCACTGCCAGATCCTCCATTTCCATCACCGTAACCACCACCTATTCCTCCACCACTAGAACCTCCAAAACTACCACCTCCACTGCTAGAACCTCCATTTCCACCACCCATTCCACTCCCATATCCACTCCCTCCACCATTTCCGGGGTTATATCCACCTCCAACTACACCCCCAGAACCAGGTCCTACACCAACTCCACCACCACCTGAACCACCAACTGCACCATTGCCATATCCTCCACCACTATTAACACCAATACCACCAACATAGCTATTATGAAAATGATGAAGAAATTTCATTTCTTCGCTAACTCCACCAAGTTTTCTAAAGCTGCTAGCTAGACAAGTAATTGGACCAAGAAAAAAAGCAAGTAAAAACAATTTAGAAATCATGACTACTAGTTGTGTAACACTTTGTGATATGACAAAAAAAAATTTAGACATAGGATATATTAGTGTTACTGAGCTTCTATTTAAACAAAATTGTGAGGTTATCCCATGTAATTCATGCTTGGTCACTAGTAGCTAGTGTGCTCTCAAATTGTGAACGAATAGGTTGTGCATGAAATTTGTATAGTCTAGAGAAATAAAGATATAATAACACATCCTTCAAAAAAAATATATAATAACATATGTTTGTAAATATAATAATATTCTAAAGAAAAATATGTTTTTATTATCTTTTATAATTTTATTAGTTATATGGAAACATTGCCCGTATTGCTCTCGTGAGCTTAACTCAGTTGGTTAAGACAATGCATATATATGCAAGGTCCGGGGATCAAACCTTGCCCACCATCAAAAAAGAAACATTATCCGTGTTCATTGTCCCTGTTCATTCAATCTTTAATATAATAATTTACGAACTTTTTCAGATAAACGTGAGTTTATTTGAATATAAGTCTTTGCTTTATGCATTGAATATTTTTTTTTTTTTTTTTGAGGAAGCATTGAATATGATGTTGATAAATCTAATTTTATTTCAATTTTGCTTACAATAATCAAATACTACTATTCAGGAAAAAAAATATAGGCAAAATGATAATTGAAAAATAGAGATTTGTATTCTTTTAAATATGTTTTAATAACGCATTTCTAAATATTCTGAACAAATATTGTTGTTCACGAAATAGAGATTTGATTCTTAAAATTTTGGGAAATAAAGATTTTAGGACTATTTGTTTTTTTTTTTTTGTGGTGTCTGGGGTTCAAACCCCAGATCTTGCATATATTATGGATTGTCCTTGTCAACTGAGTTAAGCTTACAGGGATGGACTATTCGTTTACTCATAAGCATGTGAAGGTTTGTTTCTTGTTAGAAAAAATATTAATTCTAAAATCATTTGTTCATTTCCTAAAAAATATTAGACAAAGAAAATATCATGAGCAAACAATGTAAATATTTAATTTTCTAAGAAGTTATAATTTTGATTATCATATGACTTAATTGAAAAATTAGAATTTAGTATTCTTTTTGTACGATCAAGTATAGAATTGTTTAATGTAGAAATTATCCTTTGATAGAATCATTTAATAAATTCATAAATAAAAAAATAAAAAAAAAGGTTGAATCAAGAGAAAATAAAATAGTGTTAATTCGAAAGATATCTCAAAAGACAATGGCACGTGAAGAATATTAAGAAAATATAGTCTAAATGGAAATATGTCCATTGTGATTTTTTAATTATATTAGATTCTCGTATTAGATTATGTTTTGTATTTAAAAACAATTTGGTGAATCAATATTTAAATAGAGTTTTGTTGTAATTTCTATTTGAACAAATTAAAATGTTATAGATTTTTATTTAAAACAATGAATTCACTTTGTATATTAAGTTCAAAATTTATTATAGTCAATTCAGTTTTGACTTTTGACAATATATAGTTGTTAAAAGGTTTGAGAAAGTATAGTTTTATCCCAAGAGTTAAGGAATATTTTGAGATGGTGGCATTTAGCCTAGGAAAGGAGAGTTCTTCCCATTATAGGAAAGATTTTCTTGACCATTAGATTAAATGAGAAACACAATTTTATCAGTGTCTCTCACCGCTAGATTTTTGTTTATACAATCTTCTTCACCACCATTCTCTCCACCACTCACCCACTACCAATATGTTCTCACCGTCAATCTCCTTCCTTCTCTCATTCGTTAGAATTTCCTACCTCATGCTTTCTCTCTCTGTGATCTCATATCTCTTCCTTTTCAACTTTCACGTCCTTCCTCCGGCGTCAGCGCGTCGGCACCGGTTCTGACGGTGGTGGCCGTTTCGGAATAAAGTTGTTAAAAAAGCCAGTACATTCATCATCAATATATATATATATATATATATATATATATATATATATATATATATATTAATTTCTCAAAAACAACCAACAAATTTGTAGAAAATTTAGATCTGAGTTTTTTATGTTTTTGATGTGGTTGAGTTGAGTTATTAGTTTTTGCATGTGTTGATTATCATGTCCATATGTATTTAGATTGTTGATTAAACACAACCCATGACCATTAACACAATCAAAATAAAATGAATCTTCAAAACACAAAGTTAACATACGATTTTGAAAAAAAAAATTGCAAGCAAAAACTCAGAAAATAGGTTGTGTGTATGGTATATCGACGGCAGGAGGAGATCCGGTGACGAAGGCGAAGTCAATGGTGACGAAGGGTAGAACTTAGCGGATCTAAGGTTTATAATTACCATAAAGGAAGATGATGAAAGGAGCATGGATCCCCTTTTGTTCCTTGCCGGAAGAAAATAAAAATAAAGAGGAGAAGCAGGTGTATAGACATTAACTTGATGAGCCTTTCATGCCTGAGAAGAGGAAGTATTGTTATAAAAAATAAAAATAAAAAAAATACATGTGGCATCACATTGAACATCTGATAAATCTAACGGTAGTTGTTTCTTTGATTGTAGGCACTATGACAAAAATCTAGTGGTGAGAGATTATGATAAAATTGTGTTCCTTACTTAATCTAATGGTTAAGAAAATCTTTCCCATGATGGAAAATAACTCTCCTTTTCTAGGCTAAATGCCACCTTTTGAGATAGGATACGCAAAGTTCTTTGAGGTCATTGAGTTTGGGTAAGAGATATAGTCAAAGAACAAAATTGAGGGAGGAATAATTAGTTTTAAACTACTCCCTCCGTCCCTTTTTATAAGAGTAGTTTAAAAAAAATGTGTCCCTAACTATAAGATCATATACAAATTTCTAGATGCATTGATTACTCTTTTTTCAAATATACCCCTTATTAATACTACCAATTTGTCTTGATATATGAAAAGTTAACATTAAATATACCCCTTATTAATCTAGTAATAGTCACACACATTTGAGACAACTTTATTACTGTAACATTAATACCCGTGTTTTTTGTAAATTACTCTTATAAAAAGGGATGGAGGGAGTAATTTATATAGCTGTTATTAATATAGTAAATTTGGATGATCGTGAGGACATTAAGATTCTTCCTCTCAATCAAGTTAAAAAATTAATTCATGAAGATCAAATTCTATATCATCGAGAATTGGAGCATTAATTAGGTATCATAAAGGATTGATTGAAAAAGATAATTTATATTCATTATGAATGAAAGACTATAAAATATCAGTCATGACACATGTTGTTGTTATAATTTTGGAGCTGCATAAGATGGATGTCAAAAAAATACTTCTTAATGAAGACATTAATGAAATAATATGGTGCAATTGAATAAAACTTTGTGTAAATATACCAAAAAAATATAGATGGTTTGCAAAGTTATAGAATTCATTTGTGAGTTAAAGAATTTGTCACATTAGTGATATCAAAAAGTCTCATAAGGTAATATTCTGATTTGGTTTTGAGATGAATATTATGGAGAGTTGTAGGTTTTATATGGTCAGTGTGAGTATGCTTATACTCCTAGTTCAAAGTATCAATTTTATTTTACTTTGTCAACGGTGATATATGCATGCTACACCAAATCAAGAAATCTTTAACAAAAATTAGAGATTATTTTGGGATGCCTCTTTTAAATTAGGATTTGGATACTTCGAGATTATTCTCAGATTATCTTTGGGATATAAAAAATGAGATATATCAACAAAGTTATGAGTAAAAGCAAAATGGAAGGCAGCTAAACTAGGAGATACCTTAACCACTAAAGGGAGACTATTTTAGTCTCAAATTTTGTCCAAAATAAAATATGAAAATTTATAAATTATGTATTTTTTTCTATATGTCTCGGCGATGGGAGTCTTATGTATGGTCTTATTTATACGCATTTAGAAATAGATATACAATAAAATTATTTGGCATATACTTAACCAATTCAAGTTTGAATTGTTGATATGTGCAATCATATTTATTATTAAAGAGTTAAAGAGAACAATAGAGCTTATACTCACAAAACATACATCTGATCATTTCGAGCTCATGAGTATTTTTAACTCTGGTTTTGGGATGTTTACAAAAAAAGTGGACACCCTAACTTATTAATTGGTTCATCTCACTTGATTGTATATAGTAAGAGGTATTAAAATACCATTTAAGTTAATTATATTGGGGCATAAATCAACCGGATAGTGCTTTAGCAACCAAATATGATACTTTTGTTGAAGAATATAACATATAATAGAGATGGACTTTATGCTATATGATCCTCTAATCAAAGATTTAACTCATAAGATGTTTCATATAATTGTTGTCACTATGACTGTTTTAGATTAATGGATGTATCTCTTTCATTATGTTATTTTTTTTATATACTAATACAAATAATTTTGTTATGATTTTCTACATAAACAAAGTTTATGAGGTTATTTTTGTTGTAACCTATTAGCGTATAGTGTGTGCGAATGTTGAATTTTCTCTTTAGGAACTTTAGTTTGATCTCATTAAAGACTTAAGTTGGACCAATTAGAAATATGAATGATTTACATATCACATCACATGTAACTTTCAAATGACGCATTCATACCGATTTATGTATCCACTGCATTCATGTGATGGTTGTCGGGGTCTATGCCCCATTTGAATTGACTTACTTTTGAGTTTATGCAAATAAATAAGTTTTATGTATTGTTCATAAGCTTGTCAAGGTAGTTCATGCACAAAAAAAACAACTTATGAAGATACATTTTTCGTTAGAGAGAATTTATAATTAGCATAATTTTTTAATTATTTACATAAGATATTTGTCATAAGTCAATCCAAATGGACCCTTAGTCGTGTTATACGTGAGTGCAAACAACTGTGATGTTCTCATTACAGTTGCACGCTTAAAGAATTATGATATAATTATCAAGATATGTTTCCCAAGTGGGAGATTGTTTGACTGTTTTATTAAATATTATATTTCAATATTATTATGTTGACATATATATTTATTTAATTATATTAGTTATTTATCAATCATGAGTCTTAATTGATTAGTGATCAAATTAAGTAATAAGATTAATTAGATTTCTAATTGGATAATTAATTATATATTTAACTAATTTGAGAGGATATCAAGATAACCCATTTTGAAATGAAAAAATTGTAATTGACGATCACACTATATACAAGGTATGGTCCTGGATATTGCCGTTTCTCCTCTTTTGAAGAGTTTCAAAGGCATGAGTAATATAAGTAGAGGAAGAACGACTCCGAACTCTCCACTTCTTCACATTTAAAACGTGTGAGCCTCAAACACTAAACTACTTACCAAAAAATGAGGAAGAATCGCAAGTCAATGAGTGCTCGTTACATATCCTCTCTTTAATGTTACAAATCACATTCATTGAGGGACTTTATCGTGAATTCAGACATTCCTAAGACCATCCACAACAAAGCACCACAATTTGAGTGCTTAAATGAATCTTTTATGTCCACTCACTTATTTTACGATAATACTTAATAAGCATCAATTTTCTCCAACTAAACACCTAAAAAGAAATTATTAAATAGATTCAGCAAATAATTATATATCATTTATTTATTTTATTAAGATTTATTAAATGGATCTGTTATAAATGAAGAGAGAGAGAGAGAGAGATATTCCATAGTCACTCTTCTCCATAGACACCCATACACTATACTCCACAATTTGGATGCCTTTTTAATGCGGTGTTAAATAAGTGAAGCACACATCATTATGGATGGTCTAATATCCTTGATAAAGCAACATGTTCTAAGACGTAAAGTTTATTAAGATAAATGTATGCTCATGATGCTTACTCAAGTATTACTTTTTCTTACATGAAGGCATCACAATAACTTTATTCAATTATCACTATTTCATTATAAAGGATATTAATTAATCAATATTTAGTACGTTTTATTAAATACATTATAATGTTGGTTTCATAAAAGATAAATATTTTTTTTCTAATAAAAAAAAAAGAAAGATAAATGTTTTATTTCCATGTACTGGTGTTTTTTACATAAGGGAAAATATGTTATAAAAAAGATATAATCCATTACATTACGTGTACTTTTCAAAACAATGGAACGGGAAATTCACTCGGTTCCCTCATAAAATATTCAAACGCTGAAATGAAGTTTCTCTTTCATTCCGCTTTTTTCGTTCCACTCCCTTTCATTCTATTTCCCTCAGTTATGTTCCATCAATTCAAACAAAAATTTAATGATAAAGTAAACTTATACATGATACAACACTTATATCACTTGTGCATTATGCAATTAGTCATATTTCTAAATCATAGTAGGATAAATGTGTTCTCTTTTTTTTTTGGTTACGATGAATGTGTTCTTTGATATGTTTATCCATTTATTTTTATTTATATCTCACATGCTCCCTTTAATATATAATTAACTGAAATAAAGAAAATAAAATGGTGTATGCAATTTAATAAGAATTTTTATTATTCCATTTCTTTGTTAGGAATTGACACTAAATTTGACTTTCATATGACCTGGTAGCTGGTATGCTTTGTTCATATCTGAAAAAATTCTCAGGATCAACTTTGGCTTTCACACTAACTAATCTTTCAAAGTTTCCTTTAAAAAGCTTACTTCCATAAGCTTTAGCAATATCGATTTTTGTTACATTACTTGGACGATTGGCACCAATATCTACATCCCTATAATTGAGGAAAGCCTCCCTCAGAGAATTTGAAACATAGGGTGTCATAAATTCATGAAACGACCTTGAAAAATTCACATGACGTTCAATAGCTTCAGGAGATTCTTCAATCCAAATATTAAGATATTGAATCAAGAACAAGTTTCCTGCTCTATGGGGAAACGGTGTTTCTGATGGCAATATATCTTCCATCCTTCCGCCATAAGGATTCCATTGCATAAACAAAGTCTCGCCTTCAATCATCGATTTCCATATAGATTCTATAGCTTCTTTTGGAATAGGTTTCTTTACATAATCTGATCCACCTTTGAGATAAATTGGATGAGGATCTTTTGGTTCATCCAACAATGCTTCAAGAGGAGTACCAATTGGCTTGTCATACCAAAAAAGAGTGGAATTAACCCAAGGCATTAAAAAGCAATCACTTTTCTTCAAAGCCAATTCAGGGAAACTCTCACTCACCAAAGTTATAAGCCTTTCAGTTGTACCCAAAAATTGACCAATGAAACTAACTTGCACTATCTTTTTACCATTAATTTTAACAACATTATGTTGCACTCTAATAAAAATATCTTTATGAAATTTTGGTGCAACGGATTGCCATTTGTAAACAACATCAGCTGCACCTTCATCTGCATTTCTTTTTACATTGAAAACAGTAACTTGTGGAGTTATTTGAACCAATTTAAGTTTCCATGAAAGAATAACACCAAAACTAGCACCACCACCACCCCTAATAGCCCAAAACAGATCTTCTCCCATTGATTTTCTATCAAGAATATTACCATTGACATCAACAATTTTTGCATCAATGATATTATTAACCGAAAGACCAAATTTTCTCATCAAATTTCCATACCCACCACCCGAAAAATGACCACCAACACCTAGTGTAGAACAGACCCCGGACGGGAAAGCAAGAGAATTATTTTTCTTTGCAATGGTATAATAAATCTTACCGATTGTTGCACCGGATTCAACCCATGCAGTTTCATCTTGTAAATTGAGATCAACTGAATTGAGGTGAAGCAGGTCAATTATAACAAAAGATACGTCTGATACGTAAGAGAAGCCTTCGTAGTCGTGGCCGCCACTTCGAATTCTTATCTGAAAATTGTTGCTTTTGGCACATTTAATTGTTGCTTGGACATGAGAAGCATCTTTTGCAGTTATAATTGCCGAAGGTTTTAGTGTTGTTTTTGTTTCAAATCTCTTGTTATGTATTTTCATGTTTAGGATGGTTGAGAATGAGGTGTTGTTTGGTGTGTAAATGACTTCAGAGATAGGGGAATTTGAAGTTTGAGAAAAACAATTGAGAAAATTTTGAATGGATGATTGTGATGTTGTTGTTGAAATAAACATGAAAATTGTTAAGGTTGTTAAGAGAAAAGACAATGTCCCCATTGTTTCAGTTGTACTAGTAACAACGTGGTTTGTTACTTTGATTTGCATTTCTTTGTTGCACTCTATATATACTGATGTACAGGGTCATCTTCTTCTAAAGTGAGGGTCAATATTATGTGTCATTTAATGAAGAAATAGAAATTAAGATTTTCTTTTTGACTCCAAAGAATGGTATTGTCTAGTCTTTTGTGAAATTAAGTGAAAACATATTTTGATATGTTTTATTACAAGAGTAAGTATTAAACTTTGTTTGTTCTTTAAGAGTTTTTTTTTTTCAAAACTCTAAAAGAAAAACATCAAAATTATATAGTCTAGTCTAGTTTCTAAATAAGTTGCATAAAATGGTAATGAAAATACTGCTATTATATTTACTGCACCTTTCGGTCATTATTTTCGGTCATTATTATAAGTAAAAATCTATCTTGTAAGTTCATTTAAAGATATAGGTGGTTTATTATAGAAACTACATACATCATTTATTAAATGAACTTTAAAAATGTATTTTTACTTGGATGGTGTATTATTATTATATTATAGTCTAGTACTACATTTTTTATTTTTCAAAGGTGTCTAGTCTAGTCATTGTGACCAATCAAAGGAAGTGTGTGTTAGAAGGTGTGTCAGTAGCATTTCTCTTTGCATTAAATGGAAATAATGAAAAATGATTTAAAACATTAAATTTGATTTTGATTTTATTATATACCATAACTTCTAAAATATAAAATCTCTAGAGAATCATTTTTTCTTTTTTGGACTAAAAAAGTCTCTCGAGAATATTAAATCAAAATAATGAAAAATGAGTCAAAGCAAAAAATATTGAATTTGATTTTATCATATACCATAACATCTAGAATATAAAATATCTCCACAATCAAATAATTACATTACCAAATATCTGGTATATAAATTTCAATAAATTTAAAATTATCTCCTTATGGAGAGTATAATATCAATTTAAAATTTTAAAAAATACATTCTGAAAAATTTGTACATAATAAAATATAGATTTTGATCCTCTCAAAGAAAAAAAATAAAGTCTCTTGAGAATCATTTTTTCTTTTTTGGACTAAAAAAATGTCTCGAGAATCATATTAAATCGAAATAATGAAAAATGATTCAAAGCAAAAAAAATTGAATTTGATTTTATAATATACCATAGCATCTAAACTATAAAATATCTCGAGAATCATTTCCATTAACAATTACATTACCAGATATACGGTATATTGTAACGCTCCAGATTTTGGTTCAAGACGTTACGCCTAATTCATTTTCACTTTTTTTGAAAAACACTGCTATTTTATTTTTATCATCAATGCTAAATTATTAGCAAAACTTCATAACATAATTTAATTAAAATTCTTAAAATAAATATCCTTCAAATTATTTTTAAATTTACAATTCAATAAAAAAACCTCATTTCAGCCCCCGTATGCGCTTCAAGCAAACACCAAAACATACACCATCTCTTCTTTGATACCTAAAATGTTGGTGTAAGGGGTCAGCTTCCATAAACCATACAAATCAAACCAAGCATACCGTACAATATTATAAAAAAAATTGTACAAGACATAAGCTGCCAAAAAGAAAAGAATTACTCAAAAGTCATCATTCTTTCATTATTTTTATTTAGGTTCTTATGCAATGTTATGCATGCTCCTAAAACTAAATGATCCGGATATGACCCGCCACTAAGACACACATCATATTTAACCGCCACACAGGCAAACATGATTATTTTAACTGCCACACTGGCAAACAGAGTTATTTAACCGCCACACAGGCAAACATAAATTATTTTTATCCGCCACTGATGTATCCATGCAATATATATGTCATATCATGCTGATAAAAACAGAAATGCAATCCCACCACTTAGGCAAACACAAGCGAATATAAATAATCCACATGCATCCATGAAACCAATCTTTTCATAAAACTCACATTTCCTCTATTTCCTTTCTTTCTTCTCTATTTTCTTTCTTTCTTTAATTTATCAGATATCAAGCATTTATTTTTTAAACATCACAACACATATAAGACATAATACAATCACAATTATCTTCACATAAATCATTGCACATCACAACTTCATACATAAATATCATATAAAACATATTAAAGATAATCACTTTTATAAAAGGTTAAATATTATCATTCAAGTTTCTATTTTAATTTTATTTCCCTTCAAAAACAATTATAAATGATGAATCATACTCTTTAAATTATAATACCTAACCATTAGTTACAGTTATGATAAGCATGGGGAAGTACTCTTACCTTGGTCGCTTTTCTCCCTAGCCAAACTTTAAGCCACGTAGCGGTTCCCACATGAGCAAAGGAACAATCTTAATGTAAGTGGGAGAGATGAGAGATGTTGATTTAGTCTTTAAGACTAAGGGCCCGTTTGGATTATCTTATTTTAAAGCTTATATAAAACAGCTTATGCAAATAAATAAGTATTTATGTATTATTTATAAGTTTTTAAGGTAGTTTATGAAAAACCCGTTTATGAAGATACAATTTTCGTTAGTGAAAGTTTATAAATTAAAATAAAAGCTTATTTATTTACATAAGCTATTTTTCATAAACTCAAACCAAACGGGACCTAGGTCATATAGCACATACCACTATTTTTTTTCTTTTGTTTTCTTATCGAAATACCTAGCTAATCTAAGCACATTCATACCTAATTTCTTTTCTTCTCTTTATTTTATTCAATTATAATAAAATATTATTCTCCAAAATAGTCACATGAAAATACTATTATTTTTAGAGGATAGATAAAATAGCAAATTAAATAATTATGATATCAATACTTAATGTAATCACTAAATCAAGTAAATGTGTATACAATCATCACTTCATAGCAAGCATGTAAGGAAAACTCGTCACTTACTGATGCATTAATATAACTATCTATAAAAATAACTAGTTAAAGTGAGACAATGGCTAGGAGTAAATAAAAATATAAATATACACATTTATCATTAAACTAGGACCTAAAAATATCACAATATTTACTAGTACACATGTACTCCTATAATTACTTAAAATAACAATTAGTGATTTTAAAACGGACATATATACATAGAGATACATGAAAATATAGCTTATGAAAATTAGGGATGTTACATATATAAATTTCAATAAAAAAATTCCTCAAAAAAAATAAATAAATAAATAAATTTAAAATTACCTACTTATGGAGAGAATAATATCAGTCCATTTTTTTTAACAAGCCAAATAGAACTTATATTAAACGACAAAAGATGTTCCTCTCAGCATAAAGTGTGCCAAGGAAGAGCAAAAAAGTTCAAATACAACACTTCACCAAAAAAAAAGGCAAAATAAAAACATCTAACCATCCCAAAATTTTAAGAAATACATTCCGAAAAAATTAGTACATAATAAAATATAGATTTTTATCCTCTAAAAAAATGTGTAAATTTTTATATTGTACAAACCATGTTCGATTTATGAAGTCAATCCATTTAAAAGGTAGTCCCTATATAAATAAAAATGATTTTTCTCAACTTTCTTTCTAAAAAAAATGAGTTTTCTCAAATTTTGTACAAAATAGTTTTAAGATAGGATAGTACCAAAAACGTAGTAAATTTCAAAACAAGTGGATGCTATATAAATCAGCAAAGGATCGAAACAGAACAATTTGATAAACCATGCAGTCACGCTCAACAACATCCCAAATTGCAAACAAAATCATACAATTACGGTCATATTTCTAATTTGGATATAATCAAGTCACATTGAACTACAATGTCATTATAAACTATAATTCATCATATACTATGACCCACATGCATGCATATATTATGTTCTTATGATAACTTAACAAAACCAACATTGCTATTACAAGTTCTCCCATCGAGATATAGATATAAAAAAGGGATTAAACTTAGACTTGTTTTTTTTATTTTGTGCATGAAGCATGATTTCAGTTGAGTTTGAGATCAAGAGAGACATCATTTGTGTCTGGGCCTCCTGAGCTTGTTGGTAGGGACAGCACTGTGTCTTCATTCACTCTCTCTCCTCTCCTGATTATATCTTCGAATCTTTGTTGGTCGCTTTTGGTCCCCTGAGAAGCAAAACGGAATGAATATTATTGATTTGTAGCATTTCTTATACACATTCAATCAATTGACCCCATCAAATGAATGCAAGGTCAATATAATTTAGTGCAATCAATTTGAAATAAATTTCAATCAATAAGGGAAAATATATTTTATTGGACCAAATAAGAGAAAATATCTTAAAAGATAAGGTGGATGAACAATGATACATAGTAGTTCTTTCATTGCTTATAAGGTGGGTGAGTTGATTTGGAGTGGATATGGAGAATAGGAAAATGTTTGAAAGACACTCCATATATGTGTATATACATTGAGAGAGATTGAGAGAAAGAGAGAGTGATATGATAGATTGGTTATGTTGTAGGAAGAAAGATAGAAATTAAATTATATGTTAATGTTTTAAATTATGAAGAGTACAAATATCATTGTTGAAAAGAATATTATAGAAATATTTTGATGTCACACATTCAACACCAAAGTAACACAACACAGTAACCAAAAAACTAACACAAAACACATTGTAAAAAAATAAATAAATAATCAAATAACAAATTCAAAAATAGAAAGAAAAAAAATTGTCCTCCAAAGACAAGATCAAATCAAAATTTAAATTATCTTCAAAATATTTAAATGCATTGTTATTAAATGATTGAATGTTGGTTAGGAGGAATAGGTCAGGTCGGCCTATGAGGGCCTACGGCCTGGTCTGTTAATTAAAAAGACAAGATTTATACTTTGAAAAAGTCTATTTAAATAAATAGGTCAGGCTTAAACTATTAAAAATGTCTATGAAGCCTGACATGTCAACAAATTTATGCATATTATTAAAACTTATTTTCATTTTTATCAAAACATAATCTATATTAAACATACAAATCAACTAACAACTCAAATAAAGGACTATTTAAAAAGGTTTTAAGGCCTTAAAGTAAATTAGGTCTTATAGTAATAGGTAGGCTTTAGTGAAATAGACTTTAAGGCATATTGTGCTTATTTAGAAGTAAATAAAATAGACTATTTAATGACTTTAATAAGAAATAGGCACGTAAACAGATTTTCAGATCAAGTCGGACTTTTAAATAGGTCAGACAAAAACAAACTCCTTAAAAAAAAAAAAAAATTATCCCAGCATATAGTATTAGTATGTAGAAAGGAGAGACTAATTGAGAGGAATGATTTACGTACTTGAACAGTCTGGCCTCTGAGAATGCCATCAAAGAGGATGTAAGTGTGCATCTTCTGCTCATCCCCATTACAGATCACAATTGATTGATTACCTTGAGTTCCATTGAAAGACTCTGGCCAATAAGCACCCCTGGAATAATTAAGAGAGAAATTGTAAAATTATATGCATTGTAAAGAAGAGAAGAGCATGAAAATATTCTGAAATTATAATGCAAAATATAAAGTTCAAAGAATTATAAGCACCGTCAATAAAAAGAGAGAAGAACAATAAAAAAAAGAAAGTTTGGAGAATTACATTCTTTGGCCATAACTCAGTTGGTAGCTTGGAACAAGGGCTGAGGAGATTGCTGAAACTGATAAATCAGCTGCCATGTCCCTTCTCTTTGCAGCTGATAGATATGTAAATTTATATCAAATTATTCTATTACAATTCTGATGTTGTAAGATAAATTATGAATTTAATTTGTATGCATGCAGTGTTAGACTATCATTTAATTATTTTACATCCATTGAATCACATATTACATTGTAGATATTTGTTTTTTTTTTTTTTAAGGAACATTGAAGATATTTGTAAAGATGTTTCAAGCACTCTATGTATATATTTTTAACAAACAAAAAAGAAATATATTAAACAACAAAAGCAGTCCTCGTGAATATAGCTCAGTTGTTAATGGACAATGCATAATATATGCAAGGTCCGGGGTTCAAACACCGGTCACAACAAAAAAACAACCAAAGCAAGTCCTACCAGCTCAAGGTGTATCGGATCAAACTTGATAAAAGTATAATTACAACCACAACAAAAAGAGAAATAATCTACATGATAACCAATAAATAAGGAATAGGATTCAGTCGCCAAAAATTGTTTCAGGAACATATTCAAAAAAGTGTTTCAAGAACTATCATAATTTACATATGTAAAATTTAATTTGTAAATACTTGTAGTGTAAGATAGTTTTATACAAACATTCTATCAAATTTCACTATTTTTTTTTTTGGATTATCAAATTTCACTGTTTAGATATTTTGCAAACATTTTAAGATTGGAGGGAGTAATTATTCTTTAATAAAGTCAAACATTTTAATTCCCAATACAACAAATACACAAACTTTTATAAAAAAAATTATCGTCTGAAGTTTTTAAGAAGTGTTTAAGGACATTCGTTAATATTTCTCTTAATATAATAAAAAAGTTCTCTTGACCAAAAAAATAATAATAAAAAAGTTCTACTTCTACCACGTTTATTGAGATTTATAATTTCTTTGGGGAAAAATTTCAGTGTGAGACAACTCTGATATGACGAAAGTAGAGTAGCAGTCCAACACAAAATGATGTATTTTTCTAGGAACAAAATCTGAAAGAATATTTGACGTTACTTTTCTCTATCTTGGTCACGGAATAAAGAATCAACCAGTTATGCTTACGTACACTTATTTCTTGTTTTGTTCCATTATTTTCTTCGCATAATATGTCACTAAATATAGATGTATTCACAGATCTAATTTCCTCTATTGTACCAAACAATATGTCTAATGTATTCTTCATCAACCTATTTCTTCCATTTACAAAGATGCATACATGTGTTTCCGTGACATGATAACATGCATTTAATTAAACAGTACTATAGCACAATTAATATTAGTAATACCTTCAATCATCTGCTCTTGTTTCATGCTCCTGTACATCTGCAAAACATTGAAATTTCAAAATTTTAGGAGTTTTTTTTTTTGTACAAAATTATTATTTTTATTTATTTAAAAAAACGAACATAAAGAAGGTAATTAGCTAGCAAGAGGTGAAAAGGATGGTATTTTTATTAATCAATCATTTTTAGTGGTTAATCATTTATACGAAGAAAAATAGTACCTGAAGGTGGCTTTTGACATGAGATATAGTAAGCCCCTTGATATTCATGAATTGTAAAACTAACTTTGGTGTAGCCCCTGTAATACAAGCATACATATAAATTATTAAAACCAAAAATAATGTTTTCAAGTCAAATTAACAACAAAGGAATGATTTTTTTAATAGTAGATGGCAAATGAAAGTCAAGATTTTTTTAAGACATGATCAATCACTTGTGATTATTATATATGGAGAGAAATTTAAATTAAAAAATAGGATCTAAGTATATAATATTGAATAAAAGAACTAGGGTAGCTTACTTTCTTCTCCTCCAAGCCTTTGAACTGCATGCACAAAGCAACGGTGAAGATCTGGAGTCCAACGAAGCCGAGGCAACTTTGATCGAACATAAGGTCTCACCACAGGTGCTTTTAGACTCATCTCTGGAGTCTGATGAGAATCTAAACGGCGGTGAAAAGTTCGCACATCAGAGGGTTGTGAAGGGTTAGTATCCACAACTCCGCTAGTAGGAGAAGAAGAAGAAGATGAAGACATAGTTCGATTAGTTTGGGATGGTTTGAGAGAGATTTCAGTTTCACTACCCTTCATTGAATTTATATATGCTTAATGCATTTTATTTTCTTTGTTTTTATTGAGAAGGGGAGGGATCGAGTGGTGAAGGTGGTCTTATGAAGAAACAAAAGAGAATAAATACTAAGTAACGTTGTGCAGAAAATGCTTGTCGTTTAGTGCAGCTTTTTTGTGCCCCAAAGGGTCAATTTAGTCCTAAAGAGTTTCGATGGATAAATGGAAAATTCCTGACACTGAAACTCTGAAGGAAAAAAATGTTCAAAAATGCCTTCATGATTGGTGAAAATGAAAGGTTAAAAAGGTGAATGGGGCAGAAGTCTTTGAGATATCATTTTCTTTAGACATTCTTTGGGTCTTTTCTAGACATTCTTTGTCTCTTAAGGAAACGAATCATCGCATATTTATCATTAAGAAATACAGTTGACAAGAACATCAACAGTAAAATTACCATAATCTTATATATAAAATGAACATCAAGGAATTTGATGTAGTTTTTTCTTTTAACTTTACCATTTATTAAACTCTTTTACTCACAAAGGGGAAAACGTAAGAGCCCAAATTGATGTACAATCACAATATTTTTGAAGGGTTAAAAGTCCGGTTAAACCAAAAATAAATTATATTAACTGTAAAAATATTAGGATGTCTGGTTGATACCAAAAAAAATCACCATTATTAATATATACATTGCTATTTTTTTTCTTAAAATTCATAATAAACTATCAATTATTGATCAATATGTTTCATAAGGGAATGGGTCCTCCCACATACAATTTTCACATAAGAGGGTAAAGTGTATCCGTCACCATTTAAAAGAAAAGATAAATACTTGAGATGTTTAAATATGATGAGTTTAAATAGCAAGAGATCACACTTTACTTTCATATGAAAACCCTACTTAAAAGTATTCATTTTCGCGTGTTTCATAAGATAGGATAATTAAAAGTCGGTGGAGATTGTCGCGTACTAATTGGACCTCGGTGAGATTTGTATTCAAATTTAGAATTCTTTTGGCTGATAGATTATACGTTAAATAAAGGTTATTGCTACTTGTCGTGAGAGAAATAGACACGACAATATCATAAATCGGTTACTAAAATACTGGCGCATAAACTACACATCCATTTACCCCGTGTTTTCCGGCCAACAGACAAGTCAGTTATCGAATATTATCTCATAAGTTACACTCATTTACGCACGTGTCTTTCGGCCGACAGAAATTCCATTAGCTAAATGCATTTCATGACCACTTCGTAAAATTATCTCTCAATAAATAACATTCCTCTTAAAAAAAACTAGGGCATATAAATGTTCATAAAAAGTAATTTAACTCAAATGAGAAATTTAAAAAAAGAAATCTAAAGAATCTTCATCAGAAGAAATAAAATTTACTATAGAGTAAGTGTATATTTGATGTCACGTAAATTTGTTGGAATCACGATGAAATCATTAAACATGCCCTAAATAGTTGTGATGTGAAATTTGAAAGTTACATAGTAAAACCAGCACATTAACCTAGCCATTGGAATGTAAAAATAACAAAAGTATATATTAGGAAAGTTGCAGGGGTATAAGGAAAATGTGGACTTAAAGCCATGGTCAAATAAAGTGAAATTAAAAAGAATGACATAAGCAAACTTAAATGTGTTTAAAGAAAGGAACAATGAATATAGCTCCGTATTCCACTCTCTTTGCTATAAAGCCAAGCCAATATACATTACGCAGGCAAATAAATTCTCTTACATATATTCAGGTTCAAATACTTTAACCATGCACGTGAACACAAGTTTAACAACCAATAAAATGAAGAAATGTATTGCCACATAGACATCTTCGCATGTCTGAGTTTCCTCTCATGCTTACACCTCGTTTGAGAGTTACCATTGGTGAGTATATGTTTATGTGTATTTAAGCACTTTGAGATTGGTGGCATCACTGGCATGGAAGTTTCTGTGGAAAATGACAAACTGCTTTCAACTGAAAGCAAACAAATGCGTTAGACATTAGCCACACGCGCATTCACGCGCTTACCTAGTCGGTTTCAAATTAGGGAGTATTCCCTAGGAAGATTAGAAGATTAGTAGATTAGCAGAAACGGTAGTATAACTATAAGGACAAAATGTGGATGGCATTGGGGTGACAAAAATACCCATGCACACGGGTACCCGTGGATAAAATTCATCACGAGCACAGGGCGGGTAGTTAAACGGGTATTCACGGGTATAATAAACGAGTATTTGACTACCCATTATTATATGGATACGGACACGGTTTTGATTGTACTCATACCTATGGGTACCCATACCCGATAATAAATTAAATAAATTACTAAAATATCCTTATACATCTTATCTTATTACTTAAAGTTGTTACCTTATTGAACTAAATTTTAACGTCCACCTAAGATTCTTCATTGATAACATATTTTTATTTAATTTTTTTTAATTCATCTTATTAAGTTTACCATTTCCACTTCATTCACATCATAAAACATATCATATGGATTATGTAAGAATCATGAATTTTCTAAGGATTATGTATGATTTATGAAATTTTGAATAGATGATGTATGGATGTTTAAAAGTTGAAGTTTTTTGGTAATTAAAAAGGTTATTATTTGTACCAAAAAATAAATAAATTCAAAAATTCATGGGTACCCATGGATACCTCAATACTCACAGATACCCGTATAGTGGGTACCCACGAGGGTACGGGGCGGGCACGGGTATCATATTTATCCAAGGGGCGAGGACAGGTATCATGATATCCGTATCCATGGGTACCCATTGACATCCCTAAATGGCGTGGAGAAGAAGAGGTCGGATTAACCGAATAATAGATGAGAAATGATATTTATACAACTATTTTGTGATAAATAATTTTTGGACAACCTTCTCTTTTATATTCACATTATATTTTTACTTTAAAGATAAAAAAAGAAAGATATCTCAAAAATTGTTATTAAATCGTTGTTCAAATATCATTACTCATAATAATAAATTGTATTTTATGTCTACTTGTCTCACTCAACTCATATGAAAGATGAAAATGCTAAGGCACTATATCCAAAGTGATTTACTTGATATAATAATTTGTGATCAAACTTTATTCATTTTAGGTGGGCAATTACTAGTCGACACGGACTATGGTCTTCTCTACTTACAAGTTTGGCTATCCCTATCTCATTTAGTAAAAGTACAATAGTATCACTCGAATCTTTGTGAGCTTAACTCAGTTGGTAGGAATGTTGCATATTATATGCATGGGTCGGGGTTCGAACCCCAGACACCCCACCTCTCCACATTTAAAATGTGTGAGCTTTAACCACCAAGTTACTTGATAAAAAAAATAGTCTCACTCATTTTTTTTTTTAAAATAACCGATATATTCTAAAAGTAATCAAATAAAGTTTAACACAAAATTCATGATATTTGTTGGCCTATTAGCCGTTTTAGAAAAAATTTAAATGTTCTATTTAAAAGTTTTAACATAAAAGATAGATTTTTAAACAAGCTAATAATCCGGGAAAGATTTTTAAAAAGTCAGATCCGATCAAACTTAAATTAAAGTTTTTGACGGATAATAATAGATGAAATTTAATATAATCTTAGGTATTCACAGGTTCCATCGTTCCCATCGCTTTTCGATTTAGGTTCAAGCTTTATTTTTATAAACTAAGTATTGCTTGTCTGACCTATTTTCGCCGATAATTTCAAGTTATGATAGGTTAAAATTAACTATGGGGTTATCCGACTCATCCTTAATATACTTTTTAAAATAAAAAAAAATAGCAAATACTTTTGAAATTGTCCTGTTGTTTGCGCAAGAAAAAGTCTTATGAGACATTTTATTGTACTTGTCATCTATTTGAAAAAATGGTTTGCCTCAGTACTAATCCACCAGTAAATTAGGCTTGAGGAAAAAAAAAACTACTACTTAACAAAATTGGACACTCCATGGCAATGTTACATTTGTAGTAATAGTAATAAAGAAATTTACAATCAGTAGAAAAGATGATATAAAAAATAACAAAAAACTTTTATTTTGTTTGACAGTAAAAAGAATATTCAAATTGAATTCATCTATTTTACATATATTTAGCGAAAAAATCACTTGCTTAATATTTTTCAACAAAAAGGTAAAAGCATGGTATATCCGTTTTTTTTATTAATTTATGAATAAGTATGTAAAATAGTAAACCAAATCAAAACGCGGGGATAGCTCAGTTGGGAGAGCGTCAGACTGAAGATCTGAAGGTCGCGTGTTCGATCCACGCTCACCGCAATTTTTTTTTTTTCTTTGCTTTCT
>Ga0228711_1003220_pt1 | contig 25344 bp, 17 predicted proteins | sample MedpolnodulmetaG_2_FD_177996 | JGI IMG/M metagenome (GOLD analysis project Ga0228711, IMG submission 177996) | Root nodule microbial communities from Medicago polymorpha collected in Santa Monica, California, United States - brown nodules | ecosystem: Host-associated > Plants > Roots > Nodule... | reverse complement strand
GTGAACAAGAAAATAATATCAACCAAATAAAGTATTCTCAACCACATACCGGGGGTTCATTGGGATATCTAGGGGGAAAGTAAACATCAAAAAAGAAAAGACCGTCATGGTAAGGAGTCCCTTCTGCTCCAATAATCACAGCCCTCAAGAGATCCATCCTTGATTCATAGACTCTCATAAATATTGTATCTGATGAGCATTAAAAAAAGTAAAAAAAAGAAAAGAAGAAGATCAGATTGAGGAATATACCAGAATCATGTTTCACACTATGGCAATTAAAAGTTCTTGATCCCAATTTCATAACAAATATGTCGAGTGGACACCAACGAGGAAATATTTGGAAATCTTTCAAAAAGGAAGTATTACAAAGAAAACATGCCAAGACCGTTTCGATTAGACGGAAACTAGACCTACCATGTCAATAGTAATGAACGAAGTTTGTTAAAAAAAATTAACAATGATTGGATACAACCCGAATGGTGAAGTCCATAACCTCAAAAAAGTAAATTGAATACTAATCGTGATATGTGATATGACATCGAAAATATTACAAGCTATTTAGTATAAAGAATACCAAACTCACCCGGCAAATGCTTTTCCAAAATCTTCCACTCTTTCTGGATTTTTCTAGCCCAACTTGGGTTTTGCTGAGGAAATAAGTGATATGTAAATCCATATAATTAAGATCAGAACTGGAAAAAAGTACGTCTTTAAGAGAGATTTTTAGAAAAAAAAAGAAAAACTAACCTCCTTCATGGAGGATTTATTTTTACTAAAATAATGGTCTGAAATGTCAGTGACAAGGTCAAATTGCTTAAAACTTCGAAGTTTCCTCATAGTTTCATTTTCGGGTTCATCAGTGATTGTCAAACCCGCTGTGTCCACAGCTGCTCCATTACGTTCAGCTCTGGCAGATTTGAGAACACTTGATTCACGAAGCACGTGCTCAGGAGTGGCATCTACATTATGAGAACTCTTCAACAATGGGTTTCCTGATTTTATGGTCAGAGGATGCAATGATCCTTTATGTCCATTGAAATTTGAATGGAATGAACTGCTACTGCCAGCTCCCTTTTTAGCACTTTTAAATTGCCCCATGTATGGCATCTTACCTCCTCGTGGAAGCTTCATCGCATTGTCACCAAGCACGTGCTCAAGAGTGGCGTCGGTATTATGAGAACTCCTAAACCTAGGAGGATACATTGATCGATCCTGTCCATTGAAATTTGAATGGAATGAGCTGCTGCTGCTTTTTGAACCAAAAAGAGCAGACTTCACTTTAATGTCGGAAGATTTCATTAACTGTGGAGACTTAGATGAATCTACTCCCGATGAAATACTTAAGTCACGCACAAAGCTCTGCGATGCAACTGATTTCTTCTTACTAGGGGAAGCTTTAGAAGACAATTTTGTTCCGGAAGATTGACCAACATTATCTTTTTTGATATGTAAACAAGAATTACCCATTTTAGATCCTTGGATTTTAGAGTTTTTGTGCTGTAATGTACCGTTTCTAGTCTTTTTGAACTACAAAAGTAACAAACAATGATTATTTGTTGGTAAAAAAAAGAAGAAAAAAGATAGGCTTTTAGAAACATTTATCAAATTAAATGGAACTTATGTATAAATGTTAGCCCTTTCTTTTCTAAAGGTACCGGTAGCATAACAACAAAGGGTACCGAAGGAACCTTAAACAAACATTCAAAACAAGAGGCTAAATAGTTTTTCTACAAAAGAAGTATACACAAAATAACACATTAATTACAATATCATTTTTTTTTTTAATACAAGTGAAATATGCAATAGATACTTATAATTAAGGATCAAACGAGTATATATAAGAGAAAAAAATCTCAAATCCAAAACTTTACATACATCAAAACTAAATAAATACATAAATAAAAGAAACCACTATCCCACACATAAGCAGTTTGATTCTACATTTTCCTATACCTTTCACCTGCAACTTACATATTATTAACACAAAAGATGACAAATAACCAATGGCTTATCACAATCATAAGATGAAAAACCATATGTATGAAAGTGTAAATTGTTTATACAACAACAGCATATAAATTATACTTAAAGATCCCAAAAACAATCCAGCCATAAATGCTATTCCATTCCCAAGTTTCCCCCACAACACAACTAGCAACGATGGACATTCCCTCGGTAAACCGATTGTAGCACTAACAAAGCTCACATGAAGCAACAACAATAAACAAAGAATGGTAATCACACTCATAAGAGCAGTTTTTATTTTTATTTTTTTTAATAGCAAAAGAATTTTTATTGATTAAGAGATAAGTGGAAAGTCAGAGGCATAACAACAACTGATCATAGCTGAAAAGTGAAAACCCAGATTAATATTTTAATAAGAATCAAAACTTTGAAGAGATTCAAGCCCTAACCAGAGAAAAAAAACCCTAAACAAATGAAGTTTGAATAATAAAAAGTTTAAAATTGAAACCTGTTTCTCGAATATGAAAGGGAGTCGGTGATTTGGAGGAGGAATTTGGACAACGTCAGAGTGCATGTCCATGAAGCCCTTGTTGTTGTGTGTATGACTAATAAATAACGGAGAAATAAAGTGAGCGAGGAAAGTTTTTCGCGGGGGTTGTTAAGCACATCATATCCCACATAGAAAGAAAGAAAAGAGTAGAAATGGTCGTTAGATTTTTGGGTGAATAACGAAATTTACAAAATTAATTAGAACGCCGACCCGTGCACCGCACGGGGTCTTATGAACCGGAATAATTTGATACACATTAAAACGAAAGGTTAATTAAGTTTTTAGTCCATATAAATATATCAAATTTTGTTTTTAGTCCTTATAAATTTTTTGGACAGATTTTGGTTTTTATAAAAAATTTCAGCACGTAGTTTTAGTCTCTGTTAAATTAAAATTTGTTTAATTATGCTTAAAATTTTAAATTTTTTAATGATTTTTTACATTTAAAACATTATAAAATGTTCCTTCGCAATAATTTCAAATAAAATTTTATTTTTAGGTCCAAATTTTCGTTAGTTTTATCTTTAGTTTTTTGCGTTTAAAAAATATATTTAATTCATTACATGTTAAAAAATTCTAGTTTTTTTTAAAAGAGATTATTATAATGTTCTTAACATGTCTGTTAAAAATCATTTAATAATATAAAAGTTTAAGTATAATTATACAAATTTTAATTTAACAGGCACCAACACATTTAGTCCCTGTAAAATTAAAATTTGCTTAATTGTACTTAAGCTTTTAAATATTTTACATACTTATTTAGAACATTATACAAAGTTCCTCCACAAAATTCCTGATTCTATTCCCAAAGGATTCAATGAACCATCTTGTCCATTGAAATTTGATTGGAATGAACTGCTACTGCCAGTTCCCTTCTTATCACTTTCAAATTGCTCTAAATATGGCGACTTACCTCCATGTGGCAGCTTCATCGCATCTGGACCGTCAGCCAAACCGCGGTTTTTTGAACCTGAAAAAGCAGACTTCACTTTACTGTAGCAAATAACATCTTATACAAACCACAACTTGTTGATCACAATAACCCTCATGAATGTACTATTAAACCTAAATTGGGTTTATCTGCTAAAAATTATGGTAGCTTCAAGTTTCTTTCCCTTGCTACGTTTACGACTTATTTCACCAAGTACCATTAAATCATCATCATCATTGTCACCGTCCTCAATGTCAATCACATCATGGACAATGAACTACAGAAGTAACAAACAATGATTATTTGTTGGTACAGAAAAATTTAGACTTTTAGAGACATTTATAAAATAAAATGGAACTTATGGTCAAATATTAGCCCCTAGTTTCTAAAGGTACCAGAAGCTTCATAACAACAAAGAAAACCAAAACAAACCTTGATGAACCAACAGAAACCTCACTTTACTTCCTTTACTTCTCACAAACTCACCCTAGAGCAAGAGCCTAAATTGTTTTTCTAGGTTTTTAAAATAATTTATTTATTTTGTCAGTATCAGAAAGGGAGAGTTTTGACACAACGATAAAGTTGATTTCATGTGTCTGAAAGGTTACGAGTTCAAGTCTAGGAAACATCCTCTTGTGTAAATACAGGGTAAGGCTGCATATAATATGCCAAAATGGTGGAACCCCTTCCCGAACTCTGTGTATGCGGGAGCTTTATTAGTGAACCGGACTGTCCTTTTTTTATTTTATTTATTCGGTATAAGGGAAGAATCTCAAATCCAAAACTTCACATAGAGCAATACAAAATAAATAAATACATAAATAAAAGAAACCACTATCAAACAAACAGCAGTTTGATTCTACATTTTCCTAAGTTCAATGACTAGATACGTTTCACCAATGGCCTATAACAAATAGGTCCGTTAACAATGACAGATAACCAATGGTCTATCACAATCAGAAGCAATGTTATCAATGGCGGATGGGGGAGAGCAAAAAACCCGACATATTGCGCTGCCATCCTTCACCAAATAGGGTTGATACTACTGCAATTGCGATCGCGGCTGCATGCATCAAAAACCTAAATGTTGCAGCCACAATCACAGCCCTAGATCAGTTTTTAAATTTAAACCTTAAATCATAAACAACATATCCAAAGGGTTATACCACTTTTTATTATAAGAAAAAGAAAATAGCAAAGTCACTATTCAACACTATATAAAACATATAACAAAACCAGAGAAAAGGAACAAAAAAACTAGACAAAACAAAGATAGAAACGACTTGTTTCTTGTGCCTTTTGAATCTAGGAGGATGCTTATGAGTTGGAGGAGGAATTTCAACAACGTCAGGGTCCATCAAGCAAAAACCTTAATCAAATGAAACCCTTTTTTGTTGTGTGTGAGGAAAACCAGAGAAACAAAGGTTTTGCGCGGGGTGCTACACACAACAAATCACACGTAAATAAATAAAGAAAGTGAGAGTCTACTGTCTGGTCTACTAGGCAACTATAAGCTAGCTCGGTTAGGGCAGACTTTTTTTGTTGATCTATTCCCTCCAGAATTCACATTTTTCAAAGTGAATAAGTGGGGGTGTCCGAGGTTCGAACCTCAGCTCCTCCATATAACAATGCGTGTTCCTTGCCAACTGAGTTATGTTCACGGCATAGATCACTCTTTTTATTAAGCTAATATATATAAAAATTAAGAAATTTTTCAATGACGTCAATCATATATTATTTTTATAAATAAATTTGCCTAAAGGGTATAATTGAAAAAAGAAAAAAAAAAGTACTATTATTTAAATCGAAACATTTCATCGTGAGAGCTTCATAAATTGTTTTCTGCCATCAAATCCTCCCTTTATATGAAGTGTGTGTGCGGAAAAAAGCAAAAGAGGTGATGGTCATGTTATTTCACACGGTTGTGAATTTGTCGGGATAAAAAAATGTCGGGGGATACATAGCATTATTCATGAAAAAATCACTATAATTATTTTTTGAGAGAAATCATTGTAAAATTATGTCTTCTCTTTACATATAGTATAGATATATAAAAATAAAAATCATTTAGTATATTAGTTTGATAGGTTAAACTATGATTGTTTTAGAAGTCTATTTAGTTGAAAAAGTGAAGGCACAATATATATATATATATATAAAATATTTTAGGTCTACATAATCGACTTACTTAAATAAACATAATTTTTTATTAATATTATTATTATTTTAAATTTTCCTTCAAAAAAATTATTATTTTGTATTTTAATTGAATTATAAAATTTATTAACCTTTTCAGCAATTAAAACTTATTAGTCTACATTTGTTTTTTGCATATTTAAATCTATGTTTATAATTTATAAACTACAATTGAAAAAAGATATTGTGTACAATCAAAAAATTTAAAATATCATGTTATATATAAAGGAGGGTTTAATCTCATTTGTCTATTAGTTTACGATGCTATTTAAACATATATTATATTATTTATTTAAATGTGTTTATACAAAATAGACTTTTGAAATGTCTGAAACATATCTAAAAAATAAACTTATGACAAACTACAAGTTAAGTTTTGACCTTAAATTTTTTTATAAGTCAAACCAAGACCATTAAAACTCTAACTCGTCTCAGACTATTCCCACCCTAAGTGAGAGTCAAACAAAGATGTGATATATATAAGAATATTATAAGAACAAAAATGGGAGATAGAGAGGCTTTGTCTTTGTTGGATATAAAAAAAATTATGAACTAATTAATGCTACCTTCGCCTCTAAGAGTATGTTAACGGGAGTGAACGTTGGTGATCTTATAAATTTAAGGTTGTCTCGTTGGAAAAGCGAAAATCTTTCTTTGGGCAGTCGGGTGGGGGGAGGAGTTTAGGAAAATTTCATGGGTCCATTGGGACTCAGTTTGTTTAATTAAGGAGGAAGGAGGGTTAGGTGTTCGAAGGTTGAGGGAGTTTAACTTGGCTTTACTAGGAAAATGGTGTGGAGGATGTTAATTGATAAAGAATGGTTGTGGTATAGCGTGATGAAGGCGCATTACGAGGAGGAAGGGGTGGTTGAAGGAGGGAGGGAGGTATGGTTCTGCATGGTGGAGGGTTATGGCGGATATTCGTGATGGTATATGTAGTGGAGTTGGGAGTTGGTTTGATGATAAACATTACTAGGGTGGTAGGAGACGACCGTAGTACTTACTTTTGGACGATAATTGGGTATGGGGCTTCCCTCTATGAGTCAGGTTTAGTTAGTTATTCGATTTGGCAAAGAATCAATTTAGTTTAGTGGCAGAGATGCAACAGTTTGGTTGGGATGAGGGGAAAAGTGATGGAAGTGAAGGAGGAGATTGTTTGCTTGAGAGGAGGATCAGCTTAGAAATTGTTGTTTTTTGCTTCATAACATTGTTTTGCAGGAGAATGTTATTGATCGATGGAAATGGTTACTTGACCCAATTAAAGAGTGTCTAGTCGGTGGTGTTAATTAGTTCTTTATGGCTATAGAACATAATGCATATAGGGTTCATGTCGATTCTATTTGACACTTACAGGTTCCTCTGAAGGTTTATTTATTTGTGTGGCGTCTCTTCCGCAATCGGCTGCCAACAAAGGACAATCTTTTGCGGCTGGGTATTATTCAAGCAGAAGCAACTTCTTGTTCATGTGGTTGTGATGCTCAGGAGTCAGCGGAACACCTTTTCATTCATTGCAGTCATTTTGGCCAATTATGGATTTTCTTTACGGAAATGGCTTAGTTTTTCTTCAGTTGATACGTATCGAGTTCAAAATCATTATGTGCAGTTTGGGCAGCTATGTGGTTTTCCTCGTCACTCTCATCTGTTCTTGAAGTTAATTTGGTTTGCTTGTGTTTGGACAATTTGAAAGGAAAATAATAATAGGACCTTCAATAACAAAGTTATGGATTTACACCAAATGATCGATAAAGTGAAGTTAATGTCATTTATGTGGCTGAAGGCAAATATGAAAAGTTTTGCTTATAACTATCATGAATGGTGATGCAATCTTTTATCCTGCACGGGAATCACTTTGTACTTGTTTTGGTTTTTCTTTCGGCGTGTTTGTGTTTTGGTATCGTCGTTTTTGTATGAACTTTTAATGGCTTCCCCTAGCACACCTTTTGCAAGGGGGACCTTGGTTTTGGTTAAATATATAATTTAATTTTGCCTTGTTCAAAAAAATCAACATTAATTTTTTTGTACCAACGTACTCCATTTATGTGACATTTTTCTACAATCAACAAAAAATAGTATTATGTTGAGAATCTAAATTGATTATCTCTGTCTTAAAGGAAAAAAAATTGTAAAATCTATATCAATTATTAACAAATTTAATATTATTACCAATTTTCTTAGTTTCGTGATTTGATCAAGAGGGTCTTATATTTAAGGACAAAAGTAGTACACTTGAATGCAAATTATGAAATTACTACAACATTTGTCCCTAATATAAAACTCTCTTGATCAAACCACAAGAATTAAAAAAGCTAAGAGTTGTACTAAATTTAGTGTTGATTGCAAAAGTATATGTAAGAATATATGTTTGTTGATAAAAAAATTAATTAATGTAATTTGAAATTCAAAAGGAGTCTTATAAAAAGGATAAAGAAATTTCTCAAGATGGTCCTATATGTGGACACCTTCTAGCTTTTCATGCAGTTTTCTGCAGGAGTCATGGGCAAATTGCAACACATTGTTGGTAGGTTTCAGCTGCAGAGTTTTATTGTTCTGGATAGCCGAGAGAGATATGGAATTATTGGTTGATTGCAATCTGACCCTCCATAAATCAATGAAATACTGAGAAAGTCTTACTTTGTTGCCTTTATTCTCTTTTCTTTCTTCTTTTTCTTCTCAAACTTCCTTCTTTTTCTTTTTCTCTTCCATATACTCTTTCTCTTCTTTCTTTTCTTCAAGTTTTTCTTTTATTTTGTTTTTCTTTTCTCATCCTTCTCCTCCATCTCCATTTAAATTTTATTCATTTTTTTCTTTTCTTTCTCTTCCAACTTAATTCTTTCTTTCTTTTTCTCTTCCTTCTCTACCTTTTCCTCTTCCTTTATTATTTTTCTCGGAACATATGGTAATGGAATATTCATTTCTAATCATATATCTCCATATTTCTCTTACATCTTCTCTTTTCAATTGACTTTTATTTTATTTTATTTTTCTCTTTCCTCCTCACCTTCATCAATTCAATAACTAATATAGTTTTAAGTTTAGATTGATTGTTAAAAAAAAAAACAGTTTTAAGTTTAGAAAGATGGTTGTTTGCTTATGAAGTAAACTAAGTACCCCGCATGAAACAAGAATAGATATAATATGAAGTGAACTAAGCATCCCATAGGAAACAAGAATAGATATAAAATTGCTGAGATTAAGTTTCCTCAACTAATAATCTAATGTCCTTCTTTGGTTGATTATAGACTCCTACTATTTCAAGTATACTTTCGCCTATCGTCCATTGTACATCTTGATATCTTGCAGGTAACGGGAGATCCATTTTATGCTTTAACTTTTGATGCCTTGCTCCGTTAGCTGATAGTGTATGTGACTGTAAACCTTGCCCAATGCCTCACAACTAGCATCTACGAATGTATTTACCCAAGTTCCTTCCCAAGAAAGTCTATGTCTAGAACTCTCTAGGCCAAAACATCAATTTCGAATAAGACGTCGAAAAAACATTAAATGTGGGAATAGAAACATCAATATAAAAAATATGATTTATATATAACCAACCCGATTAAGTATCTACATTAGAATCATAGAAATTATATCCAATCCCAACAAAAGAGAGAAAATGAATTATACTTAGCCTTACAATACATAGCAAGAAGAAAAGAGAGTTGATGTTGAAGACGTTGCCATGGTCTTCTCCGCCTTCCGCTTTTTCTATATAAATCTCTCTCTCTCTCTTTCTCTCTCTAGATTTATAACTTGAGAAAAGCAAAAAGATTCCCAAAAAGTGGTGGTTTGAGCTCTATCTGCAAAGTGAAATAGATCATAGTAGCCATGATAGTAATCAAAACTTAGGTTATCTAATATTTAAAAGTAATTGGGGGAATTTCATATGAAATGTATATTGACTATTACGCAAATTTATAACTTATCACGTGTCTGATAAAACTGCTTTTGTTACAAAGTTCACTTTAACACAAGCTTTTCTTGAAGAAATTTGGCTAAATTTTATGTTGTGTTTGGCACCAAATTTTCATCTCTCAAGAAATTTTCATTTCTTATGAAAATTTGGAGTAAAAGAATTCTGCTTCATTAAGATAGAAGATATCTTAGGACTCGTAAAAATCTTACAAGGGATATATATATTTACATTCCTCTAAAGGGCCTAATTGGACAAGTTTTTTGGATCAACAAGGCCTGCCGTTTTACAACTTATTGTTAGATTTGAAAGTTAACTAAATTATTGGCTAATAGTTCTCAAAGTGATTATCTTTTTTCAAGCGATTACACCGAGGAAGGAACATTGTCCCTCAATTATGGGTTTCTTAACTACTCTAAAGAGCGTTAAGTATGGTGTTTTTTAGTGTTCAAGGTACTAAACTAAGAAATGCATAAATGAAAGATAACGACATAAAGATAAAGGGATAGAAATGCATAAACTAACTTGTTTAATTGAATGTGTGCATGTCACACAAAAATTATTAGTTTAGTATTTTATAGGCAAACATAAGTCTTAATAACCAAAATGACGTGACATACAAAAATTAGCCTTGATCGGTTATTTGCAAGGGTAATGTGCAAGTTCTCTCGTTGTGGGGGTACATGGTGCCCCACGTTTAGCTTGATATCTTCAATTTTGCGGCATATTTTGTTGATATTATCCACATGTGCACTAATTTCCTCATAACATGGCTCCATGCTCGTAGTTTTCTTCGGTTAATGGTGCTATAAAAATAGAGCATGAGTAAATTGTCTGATTTTCCAACTCCACTGAGTTTTGATTAGGTTTGATATCTTCACGATTTTCATAGACCTTAGTAGACTTGAGAAAGATTCAACTAACCCATATTCGATTGTGTTTGCACTCACGAAACCTTTCATCGGCTAAAGGAAACTCGTCTCGCCGTAAATCATTTTTTTGTTGATTTTAGATAACATGTAATTTATTTTTAGGTGTAATTAACGAATACCCCCTACATTGCATTATTAGTTAGCTATGATATGTGAAATGATGCGACGTAAATAGTAATTACTGTGCGAGAATGGTGTCAACATTGCACCGTAAAACAAAAAAATTGTTGTCAGAAACCCTATCTCAGCCTTTGAATGGACAAAACTTATTAAGTCTCGCATATTTAAGTGCTCAGATGGTAATCCTGACCTCCTCAAGCGATTTTAGTGATAGCTTATTGTCATAAACCATCTTTCTAAATAATCTTAATCAAATAGTCGAGTTGTTTCGGTTGTCCAGTTAGGTACTCTTGATATTTTCTTTTGTTGGACAATTTTGTTTCTCTTAACTCTTTTGTTTTGCAAGCAATAAGCTCAATAACTCAGAGAACGAGGGAGAGAAGAGACACGAAAGACAATCTTTGACTTGAAAAATAGGTCAAAGCACAACGAAATCCACAATTGAGAACCTTCTAGTTCTGAACCATCTTGGAATTCTATTGTGAAAGTAAGTCTTCTTCATGTTTAAGCCTCGAAATGTGAATTATTTTAATCCGCTAAAGAATTCTTATCTTTGCCTTTCAGGCTAAGTGTTTTATCTCCCGCTCTCTAGAAGAATTTCTCCTTTGTGCAAACACCAAGATAGTTTGATTCACCGTCTATGACCCCTCCTTCATCGATATATATCCTAGAAGGAGAACTAGGACGATATTTTGTTGAGGCTGATCTCCCGGTAGTAGTTTCTTCGTCACTACAAGCAAATCTTGATATAATGGATGTGAGCCTACAAGGAGACATCCCTTTAGGGTTTTACTATCTCAGCTAATGGCAACCGATGGGGTGTATTCCTTTCTTCTGGGTTAGGCAATTGTAGATGAGGAGACTATTCAAGATCAATATTCTTAGGCTTTTTGTGTATATTTCTTTGAATCAGCTAGGTAGTCGGCATGTGGGTACCAACTATTTAGAACATCAATGGAATCTTCATTCTATTCAATATTTTTTTATATAGTAGAATAATATTTCTTTAAACACTTTCTTCTTTTTTTTAGGTACAAATTTCTTTAAATACTTTCTATTTATGCTTATGTTGAGTTGTTTGCCTTCCATATTCAGTTTCCGATAGGCTCCTCCATTACAAACCTTACTAACAATGATAGGTCTTTCCCAAACTTAAGATCTTCAATCTCAATTGATGAATTCCACACTAGATCACCTTCAATGAATCACTTAATCTTGACTCGATTATTGGAGGCTTTGACCATCTTTTATTTCGAACTCTCAATATTGACCACTCGATATTTTTGTTAACCTTTTAGTTGGAACTGAATTCCCAGTTTTATTTGATTCATCGCTTCAGGTTGGAATGATAATCATATCCACACTGAATAAGTTTAGGAAGGGGTGATTGTAGAACTCTGGAATCCAGAAAAATTAAACAAAGTGAAAAATAATATAAAATTTCTATAATTACTAACTAATTACGACGAAAAATATAAACTAGATTTGCTTACTTTCTTTTATAGCAAGAAACAAGTTATGATGATGCAAAATGTAGTCCTAATAAACTAATCAATAATTATATGCAACTAGTATATACAAATTATGTTGAGTTTTAACTACTTAATTAATGTAAAATCAAAAACCTGGAACTACTTAATGTAAAATCAAAAACCTAGATGCAGTTGATGTACTAAGCCTTAAATAATCATCAGTCTCAATATTGGGTTTTAAAAAATGATGTTCCTTGATCAAACTCGTGTAGTTAAGCAAGTCATTTCCTGGCAGTGGTGCTCCGTGGTACCGGCGGAGACGTGAATTTCTCACAGTCCTTAACTCCAATTCTTTCAAACTCTTTGACAAGATTATTCACATGTCCAACTAAATCAGCCTTAAATTTATCTGAGCACTTTCCTTCACCCTCATCAACATCTTGAACCCCACCCTTCGCCAAACAACCAACTTGAACACCTTCCATGTATGCTTTACATGACGCCAGAATATCATGTGCTCGGCTGTAGAAATGCCCCACAACAAGGTCTTCAAAATTCTGAAAACCAAAAATTACTTTAATCAGTTGCTTGAACCCCAAGAAAGGAAAAAGATTTTAAATACTTCGCAATATGACTGTGTAAAAGAAAATACAAAAATCCAATCATATATCACCACATTGATATTGATATTGATATTTGTGTAGGTATTTAGAAAATAAAATTATAACATAATGCTACTGCAAAATATAATCAGATGTATGCCTAAGCAGAGATCTCTTCATTGAGTTAATATCCTTCAAGATCAAACGCCAAGGTTTCACAAGTGTACTACTTTGATCCAAGACATCAAAGATCTTCATAAAAGATTGACATGTTTGCATCACTCACCCTCGGAGAAAGAAATAGTAGTGCAGACTTTCTATCTAAGCTAGGAGCTTCTTCTAGCTCCGATATCATGGTCCATTCCTCCCCTCCTCATGGTATCTCAGAGACTCAGACCTCCTCTCTGAGGACTCTAAGGCTTTGTTTGCGAGTTTGGAGGGGAGGGGAGGGGAGGGGTTTGAAAAAATAAAGGAAGGAGCAAGTGGAAGAAACATATGACATTGAGGGGAAGGCTTTGGGGGTTTCATTTTTCTTCATAATACAAAACCCTCCTCATTTGGGGGAACTCAAAATTTGTATTGGAGGAGGGTTTTGGGGGATTTTGGTTGGAGGGTTTACATGAATTCTTCAAATTTAATCTATGTAGTTATAATATTCTTAAATTAAAAATATATTATCATAAGTATTAATTTATTATTCTCCAAAAAATTACTCTTTCAAAAAACGTGAAAGATTTTACCAATTTCCCCTGTATTTCCAACCCTCCAAAGCCTTTCTTTCCCCTCCCCTCCAAACTCCCAAACAAAGCCTAAGGGAACTTGGTTCCATAGATCTTAGGTTTTCTACTTTTTTCTTGATTGTTTTTCTTTTCCGTTAGCTATGTAACCAAAAAAAAATGTATGGTAATACTTTTTAAAATTGAAACTTTTTATATTAGATGATAAAAAAAAAACTAAGTGCTACAAGAATAACTCAGCAAAGCAAACTTAGCAGAGATATAAAAGAAATGAATCAAGAGTAGAACCAAACCTTTGGAGGCTTTCTTATTGTATACAGCATTGTCTTCAGCGATAGAATGAATGTATTCTCATTATACTGCAGGGAATTCGCTTCACCACCCGGTTTGCCCTTCGAAGGTGCCCATCCAGGTTCATTGAAGTAAGGCTTTGCATTCAAGATTAGACCTTGTATGGAAACTAGAACTTGTAGCATTGTCGAAACACCTGGAGTCCATTTCTGATTCTTGCTGCCAGACCAGGTGTTAAGTAGACTGAGGCATACTTTGCCATCGGCATACAAATTAGGGTTGAGCCGAAGACCACCAGAGTGGTAGTGGACTTGCTGCCATGAAAAAAATGGACCCGTTGTCGGAATTGAATTAAAAAGAGTGAACAAGAAAATAATGTCAGTCCGATAAAGTATCATCAACCACGTACTGGGGGTACATTGGGATATTTAGGGGGGAAGTAAACATCAAAAAAGAAAAGACCATCATGGTAAGGAGTCCCTTCTGCTCCAATAATCACAGCCCTCATGAGATCCATCCTTGATTCAAAGACTCTCACAAATATTGTATCTGATGAGCATTAAAATAAAAGTCAAAGATATGGTCAGGTTGATCAATATGCCAGAAACAGGTTTCACACTAAACTGTTTACAAGTTCTTGTTTCCAAACGTCTGAACAAATATACGGAGTGAACACAACCTATGGCACTATTCAATAAGGATGTATTGTAAAGAAAGCCAACACACTTTCGATAAGACAGGAACTAGAATAACCATTTCAATAGCTATGAACGGAATTCGGTAGAAAAAATCAACTATGATCAGATATACGCATTAATAAAGTTCATCAGGTCCAAAAAGTATATTGAATACTAAATGTGATATTACAAGCTATTTAGTATCAGGAATACTAAACTCGCCTGGCAAATGCTCCTCCAAAATTTTCCACTGTTCCTGGACTTTTTTAGCCCAACTCTTTAGATTCTGCTCATAAGAAGGTATTATGTAAATCCATATAATTAAGATTAGAACTGAACAAAGTATGTCTTTAAAATAATTTAAATAGATAAATAAAATAAAAACTAACCTGCTTCATGGAGGAATGATCTTTAATAAAGTAATGGTCCGAACTGTCCGCAACAGCGTCAAATTGCTTAAAGCTTCGAAGTTTCTTCAGAGTTTCATTTTCAGGTTCATCAGTGATTGTCAAACCCGGGGGAACAACAGCTGCTCTATTACGTCCAGCTCTGGCAGATTTGAGAACACTGGTTTCACCAAGCACATCCTCATGAATGGCTTCAAGTGTCTTCCCCTTTTTACGTTTACGACTTATTTCACCAATTACCATTAAATCATCATCATCATTGTCGCCGTCATCAATGTCAATCACATCATGGACAATGGACTACAAAAGTAACAAACAATGATCATTTGTTTGTAAAGAAAAAGATAAGAATTTCAGAAACAATTACAAAAAAGAGATAAAAAAAAATTAAAAAAAATAAAAAGGAACTTATGGTTATTAGCTCCTTATTTCTAAAAATACCACTAGCTTCATAACCACAAAGGAACCTCCTTAAACAATCCTCTCTACTTCGAAAACCAAAACAAACCTCCTCAAACTGTAAAAATATACCTTAATTAGGGTTCATGCTACTACAATTGTGGTCTAGTTCCTTAACCAGGGTTGATGCCACTACAATTGCAGTCTAGTTCCTCTACAATTGCAGTTGCAGCCATGATTCTTAATTAGGGTTGATGCTAGTATGCTACTGCAATTGTGGTCGCTGTTGCATACATCAAAAACCTAATGTTGCAGCACTAATCACAGCCCTGATCAGTTTTTAAAACCATTCATATTCTCATCATATAACAACCTAAATTTAAACTCTAAAACATAAACAATGTATCCAAAGGGTTATACCCCTTTTGGTTATAAGTAAAAAAAAAATAGCAAAACCACTATTCACTCAGTATATGAGAAATAACTAAAATTACCAATGTTGCAATCAGGACATTCTATTGGTAAACCGATTCTAGTACTAACAAAGCTCACATGAAGCAACAACAAAAAACAAAGGAGCAGTAACAATATGCATCAGCAAAGTTAATAACTTTAAAGCAGAAACTGGAAAATCAGGGGACATAAATAATGATCATAGATTAAAAGTGATAAGATATTAATAAAAATCAAAACTTTAAAGCAGAAATTGGAAAATAAGAGGCATAAATAATGATCATGGTTGAAAAGTGAAAACCCATGATTAAGATTTTAATAAAAATCAAAACTTTAAATAGAAAATTCAAACAATATAAGAAAGTACCTGTTTCTTCTGCTTTTTGAGTCTAGGAGGGTGTTGGTGAATTGGTGGAGGAATCTCAACGACATCAGGGTCCATGATGAAGCAAAAACTCTAATCAAACCCTTTGAGGGGAAGATTTAGTGAGTGACAAAAGTTTGAAGGTTTTGTTCCAGGTGTAACGCACACACAGAAAGAAGAGAGAAAAAAAGGAGTGAAACAAAGAGACTAAAAAAATGATTTATAGTAGAAATATATAAAAAAAAAATTGTCAAAACTAAAATCAAACTAAAAAAATGAACAGAAAGAAGAATTTTTTATAGTAGACTAAAATAATATAAAAAACAAAAATATATTATCAGTAGTTTTTGTAAAAAAATTATGTGCACGCATTCTAAATTAAATAATTATTCTTTAAAAAATATTAAAATTTTTAATTTTGAATACACTTTGTTACACAAACTTATATAAAGTGTTAGTACCATTTAAAGTTTTTAAATAGTGTTCTCCGGCACTGGTTAACATTTCCTTTATTATTAGAGTAAATTACACTCTTCTACCCTCAAAGATGTCTGAATTACACTCATTTCTCCTCTTATGTTAAAATATATACTCTTCTCCCTTGAAAAGTAAAAGTTATACTCCCCTCCCTTATAAGATGTTTGAATTACAAACTTCTCCCTTAATAATTAAATATGCACTACTCTTTAATCTAATTTAACATAAATAAATATTTGTATGATATATATTAATTTTGTACCACCATTTAAGAAAAAAAAAATCCATTTCTTTATAATATAAATGTCAATGATAATTAAATTTAAATATTTTGCAATTGATTTTATAATTTAGATTATAAACTTAACTTTTAAATAACCATGTTTTATTGTCTTTAGTAATTTTTTGCATATTTTAATTTTATTTTGGGTTATTTGATATTTTATAATAGAGTTTAAAACTACATCTTAATGAAATTGTGAATGAAAAATAGTGAAAAATGTGTATTCAATTTTTTATTATATTAAAATAGACCCACAATACTATTTTTTTCGAAGTGTGCTAGATTATTATTTTTTGGCTAGATTATAAGAAATAAAAAAAAATTGAGGGAGTAAAGTGTAGATTTTAACATAAGAGGAGAGGGGAATGTAATTCAAGCTTCTCTTAGGGAAGGGAAATGAAAAGTTTTCTAATATGTTTTGAATAAGAGGGGAGGGGAGTGTATATTTTAACATAAGAGAGGAGAGAAGTGTAATTCAAACATCTTTGAGGGGAGCGGAGTGTAATTTACTCTATTAGAAATATATACAAAAATATTGAGGGAGTAAAATGTAGATCTTAACATAAGAGGGGAGAGGAATGTAATTCAAGCTTACCTTAGGGGAGGGGAGTGAAAAAATTTCTAATATGTTTTGAATAAGAGGGGAGGAGAGTGTATATTTTAACATAAGAATGGAATGAAGTGTAATTTAAGCATCTTTGAGGGGAGGAGAGTGTAATTTACTCCACAAATAATCCATTTGATTTTTTATATAAGAAAAAAAATTACTTTTTAGATTCATTCTATAAATGGAGTATTTAGTTTCTAATATAGACTATATACATCATTTTGATATTTGCTTGACGAATACCGACACGTTCCTCTGACCTCTCTCTATACTTCTAGTTCTCGCTCTATTCTCCTACGTTTTTTCCCACAATCAAAATCTGGCCACTCAAGATGTAGATCCTAGCAGTGGTGGTGCGACGAGACTTTTGTCTCCACACCACCTTCTTCAGCCACGCTAGGTCACTGTTCACTCCGTTTTTTGCTCCGTTCGCGTCCGTTTTTTGCCGGTTTCCTGTCCAGTTCTCTTTGCGGCCCGATCTAGTTCAGATCTAGTTGGAGGAGGTGAGGTGGCCATGGATTTGGTCATTTCGGTGGTGAGGGGTTGGTGGCCTGGTGGTGTGAGGTGGTGGTGGAGCTGTGCGGATCGGAGTTGGTGTTCCGGAGGTGTTTCCGATCTGTGCGGATCTGTCACGAGAGTTTTTGTGAGATGGTGGTGGTGTTTCGTGGGTGGTCCGTCATGTCGTGTACCTCCCACTCTTTTGTGTTGTTGCTAACACCAAGTGGGGCACCAAGAATACACTACTACAGCTTCTTCCCATTCTGGACCACTTTGTCCACCTACAAACAAAAGTTTATCTCCACAAATCTTGAAAGCAAACATTTTAGGTGGGTTCATGTTTGTAGTGGGACTATACGGTGTGTTGTAGGGAAAGAGTAGAGTGTAAACGAAAAAAGCCTCACAAGACTTGGAATAGGCATACGGTTATGAGCTACCAATGGGATGAATATAAGGAAATTGTTGTGGAGGCCATACAGTGGTGGTGGTGGTTCGGTTGGAGTGTAGGTGGTGACGGGGTGATCTATGGTGGTGTGAAGGGGGTGAGGTGGTGTCGATCTGTGTGGTCCGATTTTGGCGGTTGCAGGTGTGCGACATATCTTTCATCCACAATTACTCCTCCTTCAACGAACTCCCGGATCGTTTGTCATCGTAAGGATCGTGATGGTTGTGGTTGTTCGTGTCAGTGGCCGTGTAACTTCAGATTTTACTTGATTTGGTGACAGACCCCCTCTGGCGTCACTGTGTGTCTGTTACTCTTATTGATTGTTTGTTGTTGTGTCGTGGTGTTGTGGTGGTGGTGATTCGGTTGAGGTGGTGGTGGCGGCTTTAGATGGGTGGTCTTTGTTTTGGACTTGGATTTGGTGTCGAAGCGGTTTGCGTACGTGAAATATATAAGGGGGTCGCTGGTGTTGTTTAGGTGAGGAAACGGGTGTTGGTTGGGGTGATTTCATTTGAAGGCAATCTCTGTTACACGGGTCGATGTTCGCCGTCACTAGCTCTCGTTTGCATTTGAAGGCAGTCTTTTTTTTTTGGTTGTTAAGGTGTTTGGGGTGTTTGGAGGGAGCAGGTCCCGTTGTGTTGAGCCTTTTCCTTTTGATAGGTTAATTGTTTAAACTTTGCATGCCATGTCTTTCGTCTTACATATTGTGTGCTGGTTTCCGGTGGGCCGGTTACTTTTGCATCGAGATCGGGAGTCGGGGTCTAGCTGCAATCTCTGTTTGGCTTGATTTGGTTTTCTCTGGTGTACCGGGGGCGAGGGGTGTCCTACTAATTTGGTACTAAAGTCTGGTAGGCCGATCACTTTTGATTCGAGATCGGGAGTCAGTTCTTTGTCTCAAGTTCGTTTTTGGGCTTTTGTTTTGTACTCTTTCGGTGGATCGGAGGTCGCGAGGTTGTGAAACCTGCATGATCTTTCGGTCAGGTGCTCTTCGAATTGTGGCTCAGCTTGGGTGTTGGGGTCTGGGAGTTTTATTTTGAGGGTGTTCTTTGGGGGTGAGTAGTGACGATGGACGATAGTGGATACCGTGTTTACAGTGCTTGTTTTTTTTAAGGAGTCTGTTTTAAGTGGTGATGTGTTTTGCTGGGTTTATGTTCAGGGGTGTTTTTAAGTGGTTATGGTGTACCGTCTATATGAGGCACCATTTGTATCTTGTTTCGTTCATACCTTGCGTCTTGCAGGGATGGCGTTTAATAATATTTGTTGATTCAAAAAAAAAAGACTCAATAAATGAGTCCAATCCAGGTCACTAAAGTGGTTCGCCACATCTTATCACATGGTGCAACACGTGATTTGGCCGCATGCACCACCTTGAAAACATGTTGAATCAAAACGACATGTGGCACAAAAAAATAATCTTCTGCGGGGTTTGAGGAACCACCTCGTTCCAACCTCGAAGATAAATAGAGAGATGGCACATTTCACTGCCTTAAACATGACCAACTTCTAAATAACTATCAAGTCGTTCTTGTTTATAAAGACCGCATCATAATCTCATAAGGTATGGTTCATTCTAATCCTACCCAGCCACCTCAATCACATATTGACTTGGGCGTTGGAATATATGTTGCAGAAATATCCCCTTCCTCTACAACCAAAGACGAAGGTTCCGACCAAACACCATTTTCCAAGGACCCTTCTAGTTGTTCGTCATCTAATGATCTCAACCATATCAAGTTGATTTTATTCTATCTACCATAACATTTGGTAACTACTTTTTTCTTTTTTTTTTGTTAGTTTAAATGTGTTAATAATATTTGATCTAATTGTTTATTTTATTTTTTTATTTTTCTTTGGTAAAATACAATTTTAGTTATAAATATTTGTCTCATGTTTTTTATATTTATATTTGGATATACAAATTATTTGTCTTATATTATATATCAATGACAAAAGTTTTTCTCAAGTGTTTTCATTATATTTAGATGTGAAAAAGAAATATCTTTTCTATAAAAAATCATTAAAAAAAATTCTCTTGTGTTTATTTTATATTTATCTCCGATAAATATTTACTCTGTATTTTTTATATTTATCAGTAATGAAGATTTTTCTCATGCTTTATATATTTATCCGTGACTAAAATGTTGTTCAATTTTTTTTTAATATTTATCAATCACAAATACTTATCCGACATTTTATTTTAATATTTGGATTTCAAAAATATTTATCTCGTGTTTAATTTTGTATATTTATCAGTGATAAAAGTTTGGATAAAAAATAATAGGAAGAAAACAAAAATAGAGATAAAAGTGATGATATTTGATATCAAAGAATAGAGGAAGAGGAAAAGATGATGGAAAGAATAACCTAGAGAGTAGGCATGACAACAAAATATATACATACGTATCCGTCTGTACCAAATCCAATTTGATTGATTTTTCCTGCTTTGACTGAGTTTGGGTATGTGTTTAGGTTTTCCTCGATTTCAAAACACGGGTACGGGATGAGTAATGAGAAGATATAGGTGTCCATCCGAAACTCATACCCAAACCCATTTCAAATACACAAAATCAATTTATTACCCATTTTATATATATATATATATATATATATATATATATATATATATATATATATATAAACTTAAATCCTTAATTATTTCTCTCGTACAGTCAAAGTCCCAATCTGTCAAACGACATTCACTTTTCTAATATCTCTCTCTTCTCTTTCCACATCTCACGCCTTCGGTCTCTCTCTTCTCCATCACCATAGTCATCGATCGTCATTATCTCTTTTCTCAATAATATACTACAATAGGGATGACAATGGGTGCCTTTGGGCAAGGTAATATAGTGTCATCCCTATACCCGCGTTTATAAAAAAATCCACGCACCCGAACCCCTACCCTTGTGGGAAACAAGTTTGGTGTTTGTCCCCGTACCCTATGGGCACCTAAGCGCATGCACCCGCACTCATTACCCGCAATTTAACTTAAAAAAACAAAAATAACAAAAAATATCACAACTTAATTAAAATATGATCGAAAATCTTTTAAATCAACTTATAAAATATCACACATCGTACTATTTAGTGAAATAAAACAGATCTAAAATATTTAAAATAAAAAAAACAAATACATATTGCAATAAATTTCAAAGGCTTGGGATTAATTAACCAATTTTAGTTATAGTATATATAATGTGCGGGCGTGGGGCAGGCTGGACACCGAGTGTCTGTACCCATGCCCATACTGTACAAATTTGTGGGTAATCACACAAACTCATATTCATACTCAACAATGCAGGTATTTATCCACCCATCGTGGGTATTTTTGCGAGTGTTCATTGGCCTTGGGTCCAATTATCATCTCTATGGGGCTGAAAAATAATTATGTTTTTTTAAAAAAAGTTATATATGCACAACGGGGATGGGGCGGGGATATCTGAACCTGTATTTCTCATCCCATGGGTATGAGTATGGTAACAGATAAGTATATGAGAGTATGTATAGGGACAATGGAAGGTAAAATCCGTCCCCACCCCGCCCCATTATCAACCCTACTAGAGAGAATAAAAAGAAGAACATGTAAAAATTTGAGAGAGAGATAGATATTTGGGAAGTTGTTTTATTTTTTGATTTGAATTTGGAAGAAAGCAGGAGAGAGAAGGAGTGAGATAATGAGAAATAAATGCAAGAGAAAGAAAGAAAAAGGAAATGCTAAAGAGAGGTTTGGAGAATGTACTTTTTTTTTTAATAAACAGAATGAACTTTCTAATAACACAATTTAACCATCACCGTCAAGATTTAAAGAAAAGACAATAATTTTTTTTGCTGATTATTAAAAAAATATAATTAGAGAATAGAAATTTAAAATCAAAAATATTAAATAATAGAGCAGGGAAAAATATGCAGCTAGTATATACAAGTGTTAAATAAATTTTTCGTCCCTATAAATATAGCGAATTTTGATTTTAGTCTCTAAAAAATTAAACCGAATGTTTTCATCCTCATAAAAAAAATTATTTTGTTTTTTGGTCATTAATGACCATTTTATGTTCATTTGAATGTCAAGCTTATAACTCTTTTATGTTCAAATTGTATCAATTTTATGTTTGTTCATTATGTTCAACCTTTATATATTCATATTATATTAAAAAAATGTCAAAAACATGTCAAAATTATATCCATTAGGGAACAAAAACAAAATAAAAAAATTTGTGAAGATAAAAACATTAAGTTTAATTTTTTAGGGACTAAAATCAAAATTCGCAATATTTATAGAGACGAAAAACTTATTTAACCCTATATACATTACATAAGTTTTTAACTAAATGTTCAAAACAAAATTTGAATGCAGTATTGCTGTTGATGTAATAAGCCTTTAGTAATCACTTTCAAACTCAAAATTGGGTTTTGAAAAAGAAAGTTCCTTGATCCAATTCTTTCAAACTCTTTGACCGGGTGTTAAGCTGTGAATTTCTCACACTCCTTAACTCCAATTCTTTCAAACTCTTTGACAAGAATTTTCACATATTCAACTAAATCAGCCTTAAATTTAGATGAACAGTTTCCTTTACCCTTGTTAACATTTTCAACCCCGCCTTTGACAAAACACCCAACTTGAACACCTTCCGTGTATGCTTTACATGACCCTAGAATATCGTGTGCTCGGCTGTAGAAATGCCCCACAACAAGGTCTTCAAAATTCTGAAAACCAAAAACCAAAAATTACCTAAATCAGTTGCTTGAACCCCAAGAAAGGAAAAATCTTTTTATATTTGAAAAAATAAAAACCAATGAAACAAACCAAGAGTAGAACCAAACCTTAGGAGGACTTCTTATCATATATGTCATTGTCCTCAATGATAGAATGAATGTATCCTTGTTATACTGCAGGGCTTTCTTTTCACCATCTGGTTTGCCACTCGTTCTTTCATATCCAGGTTCATTAAAGTAAGGCTTTGCGTTCAAGATTAGACCTTGTATGGAGACTAGAACTTGTAGCATTGTTGAAACACCTGGAGTCCACATCTCATCCTCGTCGCCCTCCCAGGTGCCAAGTAGACTGAGGCATACATAGCCAGTCTTATACAAATTAGGGTTCAGTCGAAGACCTCCAGAATGGTAGTAGACTTGCTGCCACGAAAAAAATTGACCCATTTGTCGGAATTGAATTAAAAAGAGTGAACAAGAAAATAATATCAACCAAATAAAGTATTCTCAACCACATACCGGGGGTTCATTGGGATATCTAGGGGGAAAGTAAACATCAAAAAAGAAAAGACCGTCATGGTAAGGAGTCCCTTCTGCCCCAATAATCACAGCCCTCAAGAGATCCATCGTTGATTCGCAGACTCTCACAAATATTGTATCTGATTAGCATTAAAGAAAAAAAGTGAAAGAAATGGTCATGTTGAGCAATATGCCATAAGCTGGTTTCACATTTCGGTATTTATTAGTTCTTGATTCCAAGTTCCAACTTTAGACCAAGGAAAAATTTGGCAATCTTTCAACAAGGATGTATTATAAAGAAAACATGCCAAGACTTTTTCAATAGGGCGATAACTAGACCTACATTGTCTACAGCAAGGAATAGAGTTTGATAGAAAAAATTAACAATGATTGGATATAGCCTATACGGTAAAGTCCATCAGCTCGAAAAAGGAAAATTGATGCTAAATGTGATATGACATCGACAATTTACAAGCTATTTAGTAACAAGAATGCTAAACTCACCCGGCAAGTGCTTCTCCAAAATCTTCCACTCTTCCTGGATTTTTGTAGCCCAACTCTTTGGATTCTGATCAAGAAATATTATGTAAATCCGTATAATTAAGATTAGAATTGAAACAAAGTATGCCTTTAAAAGATTTTGTTTAGAAAAACTAACCTGCGCCATGGAGGAATGACTTTTAATAAAGTGATGGTCTGAGGTGTCAGTGACAGTGTCAAATTGCTTAAAACTTCGAAGTTTCCTCAGAGTTTCATTTTCGGGTTCATCAGTGATTGTCAAACTCGAGGCAGCTGCACTCTTACGTCTAGCTCTGGTAGACTTGAGAACACCGATTTTACCAAGCACGTCCTCATGAACGGCTTCAAGTGCCTTCCCCTTGTCATGTTTATGAGCTATTTCAGCAAGTACTGCTAAATTATCATCATCATTGTCGCCGTTGTCAATGTCAATCACATCATGGACAATGGACTACAAAAGTAACAAACAATGATTATTTGTTGATAAAGAAAAAGACAGACGTTAAGAAACATTTAAAGGAACCTCCTTAAACAATCCCTTCTATTTTTGAAAACCAAAACAAATATCCTCAAACTTTAAACCTACACCCTGCAGTAAGATCCTAAATGGTTTTTCTAGGTTTCTAAAATAATTTATTTATGTAGTATAAGAGAGAAATCTTGAATCCAAAACTTACGTATAGCAAAACTATATAAAGACATAAATAAAAGAAACCACTATCCAACACGCATGCATATGATGAAAAACACCATATGTATGTATGAAGGTGTAATATTTTTTACATCGATATGTTGCAATCAGGGACATAAAAACTGATCATGATTGAAAAGTGAAAACCCATGATAAGAGAAAAGAAACAAAACAAAACCCTCATGAATAAATTAAAAAATAAAATAAAAAGTTTGAAACCTTTTTCTTCATTTTTTTGAAGAGGGAAATATGTTTCTTTTGCTTTTTGAATTTGCGAGAGTGTTGGTCCATGAAGAATCAAACCCTTGTTTTGTTGCATGTGGCGAAAACAGAGAGAAAGGGTGGAAGAGCAAGTAAGTAACGGAGTTTACGTAATAATTGATATATTTGTACGCAAATTACGAAATTACTAGTATTTTTTTTTTCATTTCTTTTATTTTTTTTTACGAATATATTTGTACAAATATATTCACTATTGGAGGATTTAAAATTGATTTTCAATAGGTATAATCAATTTTTAAATGTTTGAATGATTTCAGGTATAATTAATTATCTCTCTAGAATTTACTTTAATTTGAAGTTAAAATTGATTTTC